>OAWO01000441.1_pt1 | contig 17444 bp, 17 predicted proteins | sample 1495421 | NCBI WGS metagenome assembly OAWO01 (sample SAMEA2580162, study PRJEB22360) | human gut metagenome | biome: human gut; feature: human-associated habitat; material: faeces | place: Denmark | collected 2008/2010
TATCAATAGAAGTTGAAGTCTCCCTTTTGCAAACACCCTAAAGTAAGAAAGAACCAGGCAACGGCACCTATCCGTTTTTGTATGTAAATATTTGAACACTGCGTGGTCTATTCCCTGGCACATGCGATTGCTGTCATGATTAAGATGAAGCTTTCTTGTGTGTAATTGCGCCATTCACCACCATGGGAGTAATAACAAAACATACTATCTTTTTTCCAATCCTGTTCCCTTCCATCTGAGAAAAGGTCTTTTCTGATAAACCACAAAACGAAAGGAAACAGCCCTTCTATTCCTCACTGCTTATCTTCATGCCAAAGCGCTTCCGATATTCCAGAGGGGGATAGCCGACTCTTTTTAGAAACAGCTTTGCAAAATGAGTCGTATTGTCATATCCCACCTGAGAGGAAATGGAAATCAGGGAATCACTCGTATTGATCAGCATCCATTTCGCTTCACTGATTCGTCGGTCAATCACATAATTGATTGGTGAGATTCCATAGGTTTCCTTGAATTTATGGGAAATATAATCACTGCTGATGTGAAAATGCTCTGTCAGTTCCTTTAACGTGATATCGGAAGCATAGTTTTCATTTATATAGAATAGGATATCCTGGGCAAAGGTTGACTTCTTTTTCTTCCTGTCCGTAACTGCATTTTGAAAGATATGAAAGTAAATATGTGCCAGAGCATTTGCCAAGGCGTTACAAATTGCCGCAGAGGATTGTGTTTTCTGTTGTGAAAACATTTCCAGTGTTTCAAAGATATCCGCAATGATTTTTTTATGTTCTCCGGCATGTGCATACGGCTTTTTATCCAGTGATAGGAAACAGTCCGCAGCTTTTGCATTCGCCATTGTAAAATCGGTAATGGCGCACGTCCAGCAGGAAATCGGATCCTCATAATCGGATGTAATGGAATGGATACAGCCCTTATTCACAATCAGCAGATCGCCTTCGGAAACATGAAAAATCTCGTTGTTAATCTGGTAGCTTGCTTTTCCCTGTGAAAAATATATCAGCTCGGTTTCCTGTTTATGTACATGGTAGGGATAGGACCAGTGTGCATCATTGAAGCTATGGGACAATCTGGATATGATCGGCTCCTTCGTAAAGAATGGGGTGGATTGTTTTTTTTCGTTCAAAATATCAGATAAGAACATAGGACACCTCCAAATTTAGCAATATAATTTTTTGAAAAAGCAGGATAGTTACCTGTATTACCCTTTTATTATAGAAAAACGAATGAAAACAAGCAAGATAATTTTTGATTTCAACGGAATAGACAGTTTCTTTTTTTTCCTACAATTCCTATAATTTCTATATAAAGGAAAGGATAAGGATATGTCAAAAATCAAGAGGAATGGAACAAAGCCGCAAGTATTGTCTGCCAGAGAAGCAGTGGAGTATATTGCGGATCAGGATACGGTGGCAGTTTCCGGTGCAGGCGGTGGAATCGTTGATCCCTATGTACTGATCAATGCCCTGCATGAGCGGTATGTGGAAACCGGCTGTCCGAAAAATTTAACGCTGTGGCATTCTACCGGACTGGGGGATCGAAATGACCGCGGCATGTCACCACTCGCCCTGGAAGGTCTGGTGAAGCGTGTGATCGGAGGACATTGGGGACAGTCACCAAGACTTGCGGAAATGGCAAGTGAGAACAAGATTGAAGCGTATAATTTTCCACAGGGCATCATGGCACAGCTGGCAAGAACCGCTGCGGCAGGACAGCCGGGAATTCTCAGCCATGTGGGTCTTGGGACATTTATCGATCCCCGAGTAAGTGGCGGTAAGCTGAATGAAGTAACGCAGGAAGACCTAATCAAGGTTATGAACGTAGATGGAAAGGAATGGCTGTATTATCCGGTTGTTCCGTTGGATGTTTGCCTGATACGTGCAACGACTGCGGATACAGAAGGCTATGCATCCATGGAGGAGGAAATCACCTATATCGATGTTCTCCAGCTTGCACAGGCGGTTCACAATAACGGAGGAACGGTTATCCTGCAGGTAAAACGGCTGGTAAAAGCAGGTACCCTGCATCCGAAAAGCGTAAAAATTCCAGGCCTGGTGGATGCAATCGTTGTGGAGGAGAAGCAGGAACAGTTATATAACGGTTCTGACAGGTTCTTTTCGGGAGATTATATCGCCGATGACAGTGCGGTGACGATGCTGCCGCTTGACCAGCGAAAGGTTGTCGCAAGAAGAGCACTGATGGAGGTTTGTCCGGGATATGTTGGAAATGTCGGTGTCGGAATTGCGGATGGAATCGGAAATGTTGCACGTGAAGAGGGTGTTCAGGATGCCTTTACGTTAACCGTGGAAACCGGACCGGTCGGTGGTGCTACGGCACAGGGAATCTTCTTTGGCGCAACAGTCAATGCAAGAGCGGTGATGGATATGCCTGCACAGTTTGACTTCTATGACGGCGGTGGTCTGGATGTGGCATTCCTGTCCTTTGCCGAACTGGATGAGAACGGGGATGTGAATGTTCATCATTTCAATGGCAAAATTATGGGAACCGGCGGCTTTGTTAATATTGTTGCAGGAAGTAAAAAAGTGGTACTGTGCGGAACCCTGCGTGCCGGTAAGCTGTTAACGGAAATCAGAGATGGAAAAATAACAATACAGCAGGAAGGCAGGTTTGAAAAGCTGATAAAGAAGGTCAGCTCCGTGACCTTCTCTGCGAAGCAGGCGGAAAAGCAGAAGCAGGAAGTTATCTACATTACAGAACGAGCTGTGTTCAAGCTGATGAACGGTAAGGTGGTTCTTACAGAAATCGCTCCGGGAATTGATGTACAGAAGGATGTCATCGATCAGATGGGCTTTGTACCTGAGATTGCAGAGGATCTGAAGGAAATGGATGCACGTATTTTCAGGGAAGAAAAAATGAATATCTATAACGAATTTATCAATTAGTAAATATGAATGGGCTGTGCATAAGTCATATGAGGTCATAGAAGGGTTCTATGCCTGGTATGCATAGGATGGAGTCAGTTTTTGATTACATAACAAATTACAAAGGAGAAAAAACATGGCAGAAAAAAAAGAAATCACAAAAGTGGATATCCCTTTAAAGATAGGGGACAGTGCAGTATTTGAAAAAACGATTACGGAAACAGATGTCGTACTGTTCGGTGGCTTGACGGGCGATTACAGTCAGATGCATTTCAATGAGGAATACATGAAGAAAACAATGTACGGCACTAGAATCGCACACGGTATCTTAACATTCGCAATCGGATGTACAGCATCCACAAAAATTCAGGAACAGGTAAAATCACCGGTCCCTTCCGCATCCTACGGATACGATAAGCTGCGTTTTATCAATCCGGTATATTTCGGAGATACGCTGACCTGCAGATATACCGTTGACAGAATCGAAGAAGAAACAAATAAAACGTATTCAAAATTGGAAATCTTTAACCAAAAGGGAGAAATCGTTGTCTTTGCCATCCATATTCTGAAGTTCTTCCCTTTGGAAGAAAAGTAAACCGGGAGGCGGAATATGAAAATAGTAATGTTAGGTGCCGGTGCTTTGGGTAGTACGATTGGCGGAACTCTGGCGATGGGCGGAAACGATGTCCATTTCGTTGATATGTGGCAGGAGCATGTGGATCTGATCAACAAAGACGGTCTGCATATGACAAATGAAAAAGAAGACTGGTATGTCAGGGTGGACGCAAGAACAACTGCCGATACGATCGGTGAGGCGGATCTGGTCATTGTCCTTGTGAAATCCTTTGCGACAAAGCAGGCAGTGGAGCAGTTAAAGCAGACGAATGTTATCGGAAAGAACACCCTGGTCATGTCCTTACAAAACGGTTTGGGCAATGAAGAAACGATTGCTTCTGTCATCGGCTCTGAAAATGTCATCAGCGGCAAGACGTATGTTGGCGGCAGACTGATTCAGGCGGGCTATATCTCCGCAGGCGTACAGGGGAAATGGACCTATATCGGTGAATTGAACGGAGAAATCACAGACCGCATTCAAACGGTATGCAACGTATTCAATGATGCAGGGCTGCTGTGTGAGGTAAGTGATAATATCAAGGGTCTGATCTGGGATAAACTGCTGATCAATGTTGCGGCAGGAGCATTGTGTGGAATTACGCGTTTACCTTACGGTCCGCTGTATGAAGAAGATTATATTAAGGATGTAGCGGTAGCCGCAATTCAGGAAGGAATTCAGGTCGCAAAGGCAGCCGGTGTCGTATTGAAGAGTGAAGATCCGCAATACCCATGGGTTGCCGCAAGTGAGGGACTGCCGGGAACGTTTAAAACCTCTATTCTGCAGTCTCTGGAATTAAAGCGTCCCACAGAAATTGATTTCATCAACGGCTCCATTGTGGAATGGGGGAAAAAATACGGTATTGAAACACCGGTGAACCAGACGCTGGTAGCCTGCGTAAAAGGAATCGAAAAGTATATTTTAAAGTATGAACCGTCATTAAAAAAGGGGTAGTGCTATGGCAACATATGTAGAGCATACAGCATGTAAGGTGAAGGATCTGGACTGGTGTGTGAAATTCTTCACTGAGGTATTTGATATGCCAATCAGACTTTCTCTGGGTGAGAAACCGAATCGTAAAATCTGGCTGCATGCCGGGATTCAATTGAATGAGGATATCACCTTTGACGAAAAGGAAGGCAGACTGGATCACATAGCTCTTATGACAACAGATTACGACAATGTTTTTGAGAAGTGTCTTGCATGGGGCTGCACAGTTCTTCCGGCAGGGGATAACTGGCTGAAAATGCCGAATGGCATTGTTATCGAGTTAAAAAGAGGAAACAACGAGGTACTTCATACGATCATAAGTCAGAAGCCGTGGGTAGATTAGGAGAGAGAATATGCGAAAATTAGTAATTGTAAACGGACCAAATAATAATTTTTACGGAATACGAAACAAAGGGCAGTACGGAAATCAGTTATACGCTGATTTGATCGAAGAGCTGAAGGAATATGGTGCATCCATCGGATTTGAGGTTGAGGCATTTCAGAGCAATGGGGAAGGGGCACTTATCGATTACTTCCAGAGCTTATATTTTGAAGCGGAGAAAAGTGGATGCAAGATTCCGCTGGTACTAAACCCGGGAGCATTCACGCATTACAGCTATGCAATTAAGGATGCATTGGAGTCCGTACATACGCTGATACCGGCAATTGAAGTTCACATGTCCAATATCCATGGACGGGATGATTTCCGCCATATCTCTGTGACGGCATCCGAATGTCTGGGTCAAATTGCAGGAATGGGTAAGCACAGCTATAAAATTGCCATGGAGGCTTTTAAACAGATGATTGAGGAGGGGCAGTTGTAAGTCACTTTCGAATTGATTACAATTGACTTTGAGATATAGGTAAAACAAAGGAGTGAAGATTTATAGATCTTTCACTCCTTTTTCTATACTGGAAATCCTTAACAGTGCATGATTATCATGAATTTAAATTTCTTATAGATACCTTCCTTTAGGATCAATTCCTGTCTGTTCTTTATGATGTCCGCAGTTATCATCAGTTACATGTTTCATAGTATGTTGAGTCCATTACACAGTTATAAATCAAAGAATCGATTCCGTGATATGTATGAAGCTTTATTATATATCAGTATTTTTGACATTATAACTGACTGTCTTACGTGAACCTTTCTTCTGAATTAAATCTAAAGCTATTAGTTTATCTAAATACCGATCCAAGCTAGTTAGAGGAATCTTTGTTTTTTCAAAGATTTTCTTTCTATTTAGATTAGGAAATTCTCTTATAACATTTAAAACAATCTGTTCTTTTTCATTTAATATATGATTTGGCTTTTCTAATGCCCCACTTAATGCCCCACTTAATGCCCCATGCTCTTTCTTTACAATCCATAACTTAAGATTCGTAATTCTCATGTTTTGATTTTCATACAACTCAGGCACTTGAAAGCCTTCAGCTCTGGAGGGAGCTAATATTTTGTCATATCCAGATCCTGCACTTTCTCCAAATCCAATAAACCTGAAAAGTTTTTGTAATGTGATATTTCTAGGAACAGATACTCCACCTTGATAAATCTGTTCAATAGGAATTCTCAGTAACCCTGGATTAGAATAAGAAATGTAATTGTCTTTTTTAATAACCAATATTGAGCGGCTTTCTTCCTTAAAATCAGCATGTATAACTGAATTAACTAATGCTTCTCTAGCAGCTACCTGCAATTTTGTTTCATCATTTCTTTGCAATGAATCTTTCATTTGAAATGGTACAGGGAATTCAGAAATAAGTTTAGGATATACTTTTGTAATGAAATTATATAAATTTTTCTCCCATAAACCATTTTCTATTATTCGATCACTCCAACGCATATCACCAAACAAATTGGTTTCATCTCTATAATCCAGATTGACATTATGATAAATTTCGTTAAATGTTTCAGTTTTCCCAAACATCAAAACACCTGCAGATGTAACTCCCTCAATATTTCTTTTCTTATCAAAGTGGTATGCACCCATCTTTGTTAGAAAGTCTTTATCTGATAATTCTTCATAAATATGCCCTTCATTATTATTTCTAAATCGTGTCCTGTATACTGCAATTGTGTTTTTATCAAGATCGCCAATATTTAACCATTCGAGAATCTCATTATCGCCAGCATTCTGAAAAGAGTCACGTATCATTGAATTTACAGATTCCTTCGTACATCTATAATCTCCTTCAAAATTTCTTTTAAACGTACCGGCATAAGGATTACTGCCGATATAGATAGGTTTCTGATTGTACAAGGCTCTTGGTATATGCAGAATAACAAGCTCTAAGCCCTGGACTGTTAATGAATAAACGTCTGCATCCTTAAAATGTTTCTATTTACTTTACCGGAATTTATCGTATTCCAAAAGTCAGAAATAATAGAATTTGAATTTTCTACTCCACTAATTTCATAATTTACAGCTGTACCTGTTTTTATTTCTTTTACTCCTAAAATAATCATACCGCCATTGGTATTTGCAAAAGAAGAATAAGTTTCATATATACTTTTAGGTACTCCTCTTTTAGCTTCTTTAAATTCAACATTTACTTTTTCTTTATTATCTAATATATTTAATAATTCTTTCTCTGAAAGCATTTTTTCACCCACCTTTAAATGATTTTCATATTTATTATACCTTTTCTAATGTGGAAAGGAAATAAAAGAATTCTGCTTGCGTATAGCATAGGCCAAAAACTCCTATCGCATACCAGCCTATAAAAAGGAGAGAGCACTTCTCATAACTTTTTATTAAGGCTTCCGAATCAGCGTATGGCAATAGGAACAGTAGAGCATTTTTGTTTTATGATGAAATAAAATGTGGTTCTGTTTGTATACTATCAAAAGAAGAAAGATATTTTATATTTGCAGCAGGAGAATAAAAACTGCTAACTGATTTAAACAAAATAAGAAATGTTCTAAGCTTTCAGAAAAAGTAAAATAACAGCACAGTTTTATTGCATCCTTTTTTTCACCGGACGTATATACTTCCAGCAGCGCTCCGGCTGAAAGTAAAAGTACAGCATTCTGCCGGGGGTATCATCAAAGCAGTAGCCGGTATTTGTAAAATCAAATGCAGTCATTGCATCCTCCATCCTATGCTCAACACTTCGATTCTCCTGCTCATAATTAAATGGTCCGTGTTCAAATACAAGATACTCTGCTTCCGCAATATCAAGCAGCTGCATATCATGTGGCACATCTCCGGTATAATGAACAGGAAGACGAACACCATAACACTCTGTCCGCAGGTATCCCCAGTCACACAATCTGCCGTTTCGATCATTGCGATAGGCCATAATCTGACCGCTTCCGCTGTTGATGTCACTCCCGCCACTATCATCGAGCTTTCCTTTGATGCTGTCCAGTAGCCCGCAAACCGTATCCATATCCTGACCGGGAATCTGATTCTGCTTCTGCCAGAAATCCCAGTAGCCGTTACTTTCCCGGTTTTCGATAAACAGGAACTTATGTGCGGGAATGGTCACGAAGTAGGTCTTTACAGCTTTCGCTGAATTTATTTCTCCAAGCTCATCCAGACCTAGAAGATAGCGGTCAAACGGATTGATTTTGGTACGTAGAACAACAGGACTGGGCTGTTTCCGGTACGCACTCGGTGTCCTTCCGTATGCAGCTTTAAATGCTCTGGTAAACGCCTCATGAGAAGAAAAGCCATAATCAAGAGCAATCTTCAATATGCTTTTCTCACTGTCACGGATTTCCTTCAGGGCGAAGGCCAGCTTTCGCTGTCGGAGATATTCCCGAAGCTTCATACCGGATATCTCCTTGAACTTTCTCGTTGTATAATATTCAGAATAGCCCAGCTTTTGTGAAAGGGTGCGCAGTGTCAGTGCTTCATCCTGATAGCTTTTTATGCAGCTGTCAATTTCGTCGACAATAATCTGAATCTGCTTCTGCCACTCATACATTTTGCTTCACCTCATTTATATACTGCTTCTATTATAAGGGAAAGATATAGGAAATACTTGACATGACTTGCGAATTACACAAATTTTCTGTGAAAATGCAGCTTTCTATGGGCAGCCTTTCCAACGATATGCCATAGATTTCTCTACCATTCGCGAACATAAAGTTTTATGAAAATTAAATTATTTCATACCTTTCGTTTATTCTTTCACGCTTATCCCCACAGGTATAGCACATTACAATATCATCTGAAAACTGACAGGAGCTTGTCCTATATTTTATAAGGAAAAACTGCCGGAGCATTTCATCTTATGGTATAATGTAACCAGAATGAAATAGGCGAATTATACAGATGAGCAGCGTCTCTATACTTGTATGATTGTAAAATAGCAAGCATTTCCAAGACGGCTTATGTCTTTTCTTTTCTATCCTTCCCTTTACAAATGGATGGAGTATTTGAACCAGGTGCTAAAGACGGCGCGGCTTGAGTAAGCGAAGCCCTCGTATTCACAGCATTTGTATGATTGCAGTATTACAGCTTGTAATAGTAATCATCTGTGAAAAATCCGGTGATAAAAAAACAGGAGTGTGAAGCCTGCACCGGTATTGTCTGTAGGATATATGGATAAGCACTTGCTATGTAAACGCGTACTGCGACCGCCTTCTCATGGATGTCAGGCACGCTTTTATAAATGTGGAAACAGGTATAATAAACTTATGGAGGTTATATATGCAATATTTTTTAATGAATCTGGCTGTTCATGTACTATCCTTTACACTGAGCTTCTGGGCATTGAGCTGTGTACGTTTTGAAACTTTTACAAATGTGAGAAAGCCTGGTCAGGTGCGTCTGCTGCTGTTGCTGCTGTCTCTGGGTCTGGGATATCTCGTAGCGCAGTTTTTGCTTGCTATTTCCGTATACAATGGACTGTAGAGGCTTTCTTTATAGATAGAAAAGGACCTACAGCTGATACATGATGAAAGGTGCTGGTTGTTATGCTGAGAGGAAACAGAAATCTGCTGCGCAGAACGGATATTAAAACAAGACTGACGCTGGCCTTTATCTTTGTACCGCTTTGTCTGATGATCGTGTTTTTTCTTATCTATTATTCCTTTAGCACAACTGTTATACGGGATAAAAATGAACAGGCGTCTGCACAGATGGTGACCATGTCCGAGGAAATCTTCCATTTGAATGCGAATGCATTAAATGAACAAATCGATAATCTTGCGGCATCCACCTACTTGCGGAATTATCTATACTATCCTGCAGATACCGCAATGCGGCGTGCCTTCTCTCATAATCTGCACGACAATGACCTGCTTGCCGGCAGAAAGGGGCTGCAGCTGTATGATGAAACAGGGAAGCTGCTCTATGAGGAGGGAACCCTCTTTCCCGTAGATTTAAAAGCATATAAAGCAGAAATTCAGGCACAGAAGCAGGGCGGCTACTGGCTGTATGATAACGAAGCGCAGATGATTATGCTGACAAGGGAAATTCGGGATCTGTATGATCAGCCGCTGGGATATGTATTTTGCAGCTTTGCGCAGGAAGCCTTCAACGCATCCCTCTCACAATCCACGCAGGCAGGAAGCCATATGCTTGTCGTTGATGCAAACGGACAGGTTCTGTTTGGAAGCAATCCGGATGATATAAAGGAAATCATTGATTTACAGGCATCAACCGTAGAGATCAATCAGCATTCCTATTATATGTCTGATAAAAAAATTGAGGGAACGCCCTGGTATGTGGTTTATCTGAATGATGAAAACTATGTGCTGGAGGAAATCCATAATTTCCGTAATATGCTGGTGGCATATGGAATCGTCTTCTTTGTCCTTCTGGCTGCCATTGCCTACTTCGTATATCACAGCATCTATGACCCGGTTCATAACATTCTGTATTCCATGCGGACACTGGATGAGAATAATCTGGCAATGAATCGTGTGGAGGATGATGGACGTGATGAAATTCATGAACTGAGTATCAACTTCAATGACCTGCTGGATCGGGTACAGGAGCTGCTGCATACCGTGCACCAGGAGCAGGAACAGAAAAGAGAAACCCAGTTTCAGCTGCTGCAGGCACAGATCAACCCGCATTTCCTGTTCAATACCCTGAACACACTGCATTACCTTGCCATCCTGAATGAGGATAAGCCGGTCAGTGAGGGAATCACCGCCCTTGCCAGACTGCTGCGCAACACCATTGTGGACAGCAAGGAAGTTGTTACGGTGGAAGAGGAAATTGAAAATCTGAAAAATTATATCATCATTCAGAAGCTTCGCTATGGTGATGTGTTTGAAACCGTATATAATATAGATGATAACGTGCGCAGCTGTGCTATTTTGAAATTTCTGCTGCAGCCGATTGCAGAGAACAGCATTCTTCATGCCTTTGAGGAGGACAGGGAGCATCAGATTCTGACAATTCGCGCCAAGGCGGAGGGAAAATATCTGAAAATAGAGATTGGTGACAACGGCAAGGGCTTCGCTTTGGATATGCAGGAAAACCGCAATAAGAAGCTGAGTGGTATCGGCATTGGAAATATTCAGGAGCGTATTCGTCTCATGTATGGAGAAGACTATTCGATGGATATACAAAGCGTGGTAGGCACCGGTACGATTGTGACACTGCTGCTGCCGTTTAAAAAAACAGAGGGGAGGTAGGCCTCATGTACAAGGTACTGATAGCAGATGATGAGCGCTTAATCCGGATCACATTAAAAAACATGATTGATTGGAAGGCACTTGACTGTGAGGTAATCGCTACAGCAAAGGATGGGGAGGAAGCATTTCACATTTTCACGGATATGCAGCCGGAAATCGTTATTACGGATTTGAAAATGCCGGGTATGGATGGAATTGATCTGATATCCAAAATCAAGGAGGTCAATAAAAACACACAGGTGATTGCACTCAGCAATTATTCCGATTTTGAATATGTGCGGGATGCCATGAAGGCCGGTGCGTTTGATTATCTTTTAAAGGTTACGCTGGAAAAGAAGGAGCTGGAACGCATTATCACGCAGGTGAAGGAATCCTGTGTGGAAAGCAGTTTGAATGACCATGTGGAATATGAATCTGCGTTAAAGGAGCTGCAGCAATGTCTGATTCTTACCAAGAACGAGCATATTCTGAGCCGTAAGGAATTTCAGGAAACACTGTCACAGCCGGTGTTTGAGCCCTATCAAAAGGGATTTCAGATGGCATATTTTCGCGTGGATAACATCAATCATCTGTATCGAACCAAGCTGAAGGACCATGCGGCACTGCATAAGCATCTGCAGGATTTAATACGGGAATCCATGCCGCTTGCCGTGCATCATCACCTGATTTTTATGAGCAACCATTCCGGCATCCTGATGTTTGAAAGCAGAGAAAAGCTTCGTATTCTGAATATATGCAACAGCATCATTCGAAATATCACACAGTATCTGGATATACATCTGTCCATTACATTGTCGGATATCATTGCATCACTGGATGAATTTTACGATCAGTTCGAGCTGCTTCTGAAATCACATGAGCGAAGGTTTTATGTGGGTGAGGGATGTCTGATTCAAAGCGAGGAGCATGACGCGTTTCTGGAGCTGGATATGAATGAGGTGACCTTTCATCTGGAGCTGCTGGACGCGGTTGCCGCTAAGGATTTTGATACGGTACAGCACAAGCTGAAGGAAACTCTGGAGTATATGAAATTTCATGAAATTGATCCGCATGCGGTACTGGAGTATTTCATCTTCATTTTCCATAATATAGAGGGAAATGAAATGGCACGGGGGATTCGGCAGGCCTTTCCGTTTGATACGATAACAGCAAAGCTGCGACTGTGTGAAACAGCAGACAAACTGGAGGAAATTGTCTCCTCTTCGTTTAATCAGATTGAGGCATGGATGAAGGATCAATCAAACAGACGCTATCGCCGCAAGATTCTGGAGGTTATGGAATATATTGATGCAAACCTGAACCGCAAGCTGACACTAAAGGAAATCGCAGACAGCATCGGTATGAATGAAAGCTCTTTGAGCCGCTTGTTTAAAAATGAAACCGGCGTGAATCTGAATTACTATATCAATGAGAAGAAAATGAAAAAAGCGATGGAGCTGCTGCGCGGGGAGTCCAGCATGATCAAGGATGTCGCAGCGGCGGTCGGTATGGATGACCAGCTCTATTTCAACAAGGTATTCAAGAAATACTATAATGTATCGCCAAGTGAGTTTAAAAAGAAGCTGCATCCGGATACCGAGGAATAAGTGCACACACCCTTTCATACAGTGTAGAGAGGGTGTGATTTTTTTGAAGATAGCTGTGAAGTTTCTCCTTGTACTCTCCATAATTCTTGTCTCTTTTTTTCTCTGGCTGAATATGGGCACATCCTCACCGATTTTATGGAATACAGGTAAGGAATCGGTGCAGGAGCAGGAAAAGAAGGATAAGGAAAAAGCGAAGGACAAAGAACAGACCGTACATATTACAAGACAGGACGGAACCAGCCTGAAGCTGCCGCTGGAAACATATCTGGAGGGAGTGATTGGCTCGGAGATGCCGGCTTCCTTTGAGATGGAGGCGCTGAAGGCTCAATGTGTAGCTGCCAGGACCTTTGTGACGAAGCGCGGCTTTGAGGTGGATGATACCACACGGACGCAGGTTTATCACGACGATAAGCAGATGCGTCAGATCTGGGGGAGTTCCTATGATAAGATGCATGCCAGGGTTGTGAAGGCGCTGCAGGAGACAGAAGGGGAAATCATGACTTATCAGGGCGAACCGATTTCTGCTGTGTTTTTCAGTGGATCATGTGGGAAAACAGCCAACAGTGAGGAATACTGGGACAGCAGGACGCCGTATCTGCGCAGTGTGGATTCACATTGGGATAAAGAGGAAGACGGCTATGAAAAAACAGCTGTTATTTCAGAGGAGGATTTTCATACGATGCTCGGCTTTGAGAATCCGGTGAAGGAAGTGGGAAAGCCTTCCCATTACGCTTCCGGCTATGTAAAATCCATAACGATTGACCGCATTGTCTTCAGTGGCAGAGAGATTCGTGAAAAGCTGAATCTTCGCTCCTCCTGCTTTTCCATAAAGAAAACAAGCGGCGGTTATGCGGTAACAACCAGAGGCTTTGGTCATGGTCTCGGTATGAGTCAGTACGGGGCGCAGGGTATGGCGCTGGAGAAAAAGAATTACAAGGAAATACTGAAGCATTATTATACCGGTGTACAGATTGTAAAAGAATGATGTATAAAGAAAAAAGGGGCGGGCATAATCATCACTAGAGGTGATGAAATGTATAGCTATACAAAGGAAAAGAAATTTCCAAAACGCAGACTGATTGTTTCCTTAAGCTGCCTGCTGATTGCCGCAGCTGCCTTTCTGACTTATGAATATTCCATGAAGAATCCTGCAAAGGACACTTCCGTGTTTAAGGAAGATACCACGCCGGTGCTCTCGCTTCCCAGCTCAGCTGAGGAAGAAAAAGGCATCCAGCCGTTTGCGGTCAAGGCAGAGGTCGTTCTTGATTATTTTGATGGAAAGGACAGCAAGGTTGACAGTATGACAAAGTTTGAAGGTGTCTACCGAGCCAATCAGGGCATGGACTATTCCTTCAACAAAGAGGCTTTCGATGTTCTGGCAAGCTTCAGCGGCGAGGTGAGTGATGTGAAGGAAGATAATATCTTCGGCAAAAGTGTTACAATCACCAGCAAGGATCTGAGCATAACCTATCAGAGCCTGTCCGATATCACTGTGAAAAAGGGCGATAAGGTCAATCAGAAGGATCCCATTGCAAAGGCCGGAAGCAATATTTACAACAAGGAGCTGGGCAATCATCTGCATATCGTCGTAGAGAAAAACGGCAAGATTATAGATCCGGAGCTGATGTACGGCAAAACGAACGCTGAGATCAAATAGTACCCTTGCGGTACTGTTTTCATATGTGAAAGCCCATCCATACATATTACGGAATTTTAAGAAAAGGAAAGGCATATTAACACTTTTACATTTCGGATTTTGTGTTATAATGGTAATTGCTTGAAATTGAGTATAAATAGCGCATGGAATGTCTGAAAACGGATATTTCTTATCTATTTCAGAATTTGTGCGGACTACTGTAAAAAATGCGGATCAAATTCTTATGGAAGAAATATGAACGCACGAAAGGAATGAAGGACTATGTTTTCAAAAGAAGTAGGAATCGACTTAGGAACAGCAAACTTACTGATGTATGTAAAAGGTGAAGGCATCGTAATTGACGAGCCTAGTGTAGTTGCGATAGATGCAGAAACAAAGAAATGTCTGGCTGCCGGGCAGGATGCGAAGGACATGCTTGGAAGAACACCGGGCAGAGTACTGGCAATCCGTCCTCTGAAGGATGGGGTTATTGCGGATTTCGAGGTAACGGAAATCATGCTGAACTTCTTTTTCAAGAAGCTGGCTATCAAGGGGATGTTTAAGCGTCCTACCATTCTGATCTGCTGTCCAAGCAACATCACCAGTGTGGAAAGAAATGCCATTCGTGATGCGGCTTATCGTGCAGGTGCGAAAAAAGTGTATATCGAGGAGGAGCCGAAGGTGGCTGCTGTCGGTGCCGGACTGGATATCGGAAAGCCAAGCGGATGCATGGTTCTGGATATCGGTGGTGGTACGACTGATGTTGCGGTGATTTCTTTAGGTGAAATCGTAAGCAGTACCTCCCTGAAGATTGCAGGGGATACGCTGGATCGTGATATTATCAAATTTGTTAAAGAAAATAAAAAGCTGCTGATTGGTGATCGTACAGCAGAGGAAGTGAAGAAACAGATCGGAACTGCATGGAAGGGCAGCATGCATGAAACGATTGAAGTAAGTGGACGTGACCTGGTAACCGGTCTGCCGACAACCATTACCCTGTCCAGTGAGGAAATTCAGGGCAGTATGGCGGAAAGTCTGCAGGATGTTGTTCGTGCCTGCAAAACGGTTCTGGAACAGACACCTCCCGAGCTAGCAAGTGATATTGTGACAAGAGGTATCGTACTGACCGGTGGCGGTGCACTGCTGCACGGTATTGACGAGCTGCTGCGTAATGAACTGCACATTCCGGTATATGTTGCGGAGAATGCACTTCGCTGTGTGGCCGAAGGTACGGGAATTCTGCTCGAGAATCTGCATCTTGTACAATAGAAAATAAAAGCGAGGTATCTATATGGATTGGCTGAAATATCTGATTATTCCATTGGCCTTATCCGCACTGATTACTCCTTTTCTGAAAATCGTCGCCTACCGGCTGGATATTTATGCACAGGTGAATGAGCGAACCGTACATAAGGGAAAAATCGCACGTATTGGCGGTGTAGCCATTTATATATCCTTTGTCGTGTGCATGGCGGTTTTTATGAAGACGGATATGACCATCAACGGTATTCTGATTGGTGGGACAATCATGTTCATAGGCGGTCTGATCGATGATATGGTCAATCTGAAACCGAAGTATAAGCTTGCATTTGAAGTTGCTGCCGCCATCGTTTTAATGACAGTGGGAAAGGTTTCACTCGATGTGATCCGTCTGCCGATGGGAATTTCCATCGATATGGGACTGGTATCCTTTATTGTAACCTTTGTGTGGATTATCGGTATCACCAATGCGGTGAACCTGATTGACGGACTTGATGGTCTGGCAGGGGGAATCTCTGCGATTATTCTGGTTGTCATTGCATGTCTTTCCGTGATCGAGGGACGTCTGGATATCCAGACGATGTCTTTGATTCTGGCAGGGGCAACCATGGGGTTTCTGCTGTATAATTCACATCCGGCAAGTATTTTCATGGGGGACTGCGGAGCCTTGTTTCTGGGCTTTATTATATCCGCTATCTCATTGCTGGGCTTCAAGAGCTCCACGATTATGACACTGGCACTTCCGATTCTGCTGCTGGCGGTTCCCATTGTGGATACCATTGGGGCAATTTTGAGAAGAAAGCTGAGTGGGCATAAATTTTCGGAAGCCGACAAGAACCATCTGCACCATCTGCTGATGCAGCGGTTCGGACATCGCAATACGGTCATTATTTTGTATGTGGTGACTGCGCTGTTCGGCTTTACAGCGTACATCTATCTGATAAATAAAGCGACAGGTTTTCTTGTTTTGTTTATCATCGCACTGGTTGTTGAGCTGTTTATCGAGTTTTCCGGGATGATATCCAAGCAGTATCACCCATTGCTGTCGATAGCAAATACCATTCAGAAGCGTGCCAGAAAGCTGTATCGGAAATTTTCAAAGAAAAGTCCGGATACGAAACAGGAAAAATAGCAAATCTAATGCTGTAGAAATCCTTGACATTCAGGATGAAAAAAATGAGAGAATACAGGGCTGCGACCATGATTGCAGTGCTTGGATTCTCTTTTTTACATTTTGTATTTGATACTCGTGTAATGAAAATTATATCTTTGTTTGCCATAGCGTTAAAGCAACACCGATTTCATAGCTGCGATGTCAGACATGGCTGTTGTTTTTACTATAGGCAAAGCCATTACAGAGGGGGGGGATATTTTGTATTATTTTTACATTTTCCTTTCTTCTAACAGGAAACAGCTGTAGGAATGCTGCTGTGAATGACTCCATATTGTAAGAATTGTTTTTATGGGACATTTACGGCATTTTCCCTAATTATGAAGACTTTGTGGATTTTAGTAAAAAAAATATCCGCAATTTCAGGATTTTTTAGGAATTGGCCCTTTTTCTATCGTATGTATATAGTGAGGTGAGAAAAATGGAAGTTAAAAAATTATACGAAATGGTCGATGAGGATCAGAAGGAGGGTTCCCTTGGAGAGAAGGCGTATTGGAAGGATCTGTGGGAATGCTACATCGAGGAGAAGAGCATGGATTATGCATCTTTGAGTGTGAAGGAGGCGATACCGCGGCTGGTGTCGGAACAGAATCTGAGAGAACGCCGTCATGCGGGAAGCTGTGGTGAGCTTGGTGTGGATATCCGTGTTGGTGATATCTGTTATATAGATTTTGGTGAAGCATACATTGC
>OAWO01000450.1_pt1 | contig 17188 bp, 9 predicted proteins | sample 1495421 | NCBI WGS metagenome assembly OAWO01 (sample SAMEA2580162, study PRJEB22360) | human gut metagenome | biome: human gut; feature: human-associated habitat; material: faeces | place: Denmark | collected 2008/2010
TCCAGTTTACAAAACGGAATCCTTCGTTTGCCACTGCGATAACTTCTGCTTTTTCTCCTTTTTTGTAGCTTCCGTCTGCTGAATCAATGGTTACAGTTCCCATTGTATTGTCATTGGCTTTGATCGTTACATGGAAGATTTCTTCTGGCACTTCTTCTTTCACAAAGTTTGCAGTCAGATCTGTATTTTCTGTGATTGCAAACTTGTATGCTGCTTCTGTGCTGACTTCTTCCTCTGTTCCGGTCTTTGTCCAGTTTACAAAGCGGAATCCTTCCTTCGCTTCTGCTTTGACTGTTACCTCAGTTCCTGCTTCATAGGAATCCTGCTGTGGTTCTACACTCACGATTCCCATTTCTTCTGCATTCGCTGCTGCCTTCAATGTGAAGTTCTCTTTTTCCGGCTCTGTAAATGTAAACTTAAATGGAGCTGGAATTGATTCATTTCCTGCGTTATCTACTGCTGTAATACGTACCTCATAAACAGTTCCGACTTCCAGTTTATCCATTGTAAATTCTGTGTTCTTACTGTCCCCGATCTTCACACCATTCTGATAAATATTATAGCTTGCCACGTCTGTGTCAGCCGGTGCTGTCCATGTCAGCTTTGCTGAATCCTCATCAACAGGTGTTGCTTTGATTTCTGTAACGACTCCCGGTTTTACCACATCTGTTGTTGTAATTCCGTGAATTTCAATCGCATTTTCAGACGGCACATCTTTTGTATTCAGCGCAAAAATGTTAAAGTCATAAGTCACACCCGATTCCAATCCTTCAATCCGGATTCGCGTATCTGAGGTCTTGACTTCCTGATCATTCCATTTTACAAGATAAGATGCTGCACCCTTTACCTGACCCCATTCCAGAATCACAGCTGAACTTTCAACATGTACTGCTTCTCCTTGTACTTCTCCGATTTCCGGAACATTTGGATCTCCAAGTGCTTCCATCGCCGCATTCAGAGCTGCTGCTGCTTTTTCAACCGCATCCTGATCTGCATCCGCATTATTCATTACTTCTACTGCCACTTTGTATGCTTCCTTAAATGCTTCCCATTTGTCCGCATCATATGCGCCCTCTATGAGTCCGGCCCCGCTTTCGATGGCTGTCTGAAGATCCGCTTTATTCACCTCCGCTGCCTGTACCGGTGCGAAGATTTTTAAGTAGTCAAGGTTTGCCTGTGTTTTTCCGTCACGAGCTACAATTGTGCATCTGATTGTATGCTGTTTGTTCTCAAGATTTTTTGCTTCAAAAATCTTCTGCTGTGGATCTCCTCCACCGGATCCCGCTAATGACACATTTTCAGCTTTTCCACCATCAATGCTTACATCATAACTTGCAAAGTTTGCATGTTTCTGTGCATAAACTTCAATTCCAGTTCCTGTAAACGTATATTCAAAATATTTACCTGCCTGGTTTCCAGTTGAAGGAACTTCTGTCTTTGTCTTTCCATGATGTTTCTCCGGCTCTCCAGCCCATGTAGACCATTCAGAGCCGCTCCAGCTAATCGCATCATTTCTCTTTCCATCCTCAGATGCATCTTCTACGATCGTCTCTCCGGAACCAAGGTCTCCAAAGAGTGCCACAGTCAGTTTACAGCTTCCGCTCACTTCAGAATCGGCATTTGCTGTTGCTGTGATCGTCACTTCTCCGTTTTTCTTGTGAACTGTCACCAGTCCGTTTTCATCTACGGATGCGATGCTTGTATCAGAAGAAGTCCATGTAACACTCTTGTCTTTTGTATCTCCCGGTGTTACTTTTGCCTGCATCTGTACAGTGCCTTCTTTTCCGATCGTTGTAATTCCGGAAACTGTAGATACTTCTACTTTCTCCGGCAGTGTGATCGTATTATCCAGAATATTCAGAGCATCCAGTTCTACTTTTGTACCAGAACTTGCATCTACTTTTTCATTGAGCACTTTCAGCTCTAATGTATGTGTACCATGCTTCAGATCATCCTTTTTAAATACAACCTGCTGACGTTTTGTAGTAGAACTGTATGTATCTACCTTTCCGCAAGACTCTCCGTCAATAAATACTTCGTATTTTCCACGGTCTGTATTTGTACAAGTAATCACTTCGATGCCTGTTCCCACAAACTCCAGTTCTACAGTCTCTTTTCCTGTCGGTTTGTTCAGATACTTGATCGTATCCTTGTAGTTGCCTTCGTTTGCTGTGTCCCAGTCACCCCATGCACCTGTATACACAATATGCGGATCCTTATTATCAATCTTTCCTGCTCCAAGCGGCTCTGTCAGCTCTACTTTTTCACTGAGCTTTGTCTCTTTGCCATCGACTACTGCTGATACCTGATATCGGATCGTACCCAATGCCTTATCTGCATTTTTATCAATGTATTCTGTTTTTTCTACACCGCCTGCAATTTTCTGTACGTCTCCGGACTCAATCTGACGATATACATTGTAAGTAATGTCTTTGTCTTTTTTCGTCTTGACTTCATCCCATGTCAGTTTTCCTGTATTATCGTCTGTACGTTTTGCAGATAATCCTGTCGGTGCCTCCCCTTTCACAGGAACATCTTTGACATAATACGTCTGTCCGGCCTGTGTCTCAAAGGAAACTCTGTCCTGAGATTCTACTTTTACATCTACAACATTTCCATTTGCATCTGTAATTGTTGCAAAGGAAGCATTTGGAACCTGAACAGTTGCTGTTCCTCCGTTATTTGAAAGAATCTCTGCGCTTGTCAGATGTTTGTTCTTCCAGTTCATGGATACTTCAAAGTTTCCGCGTGCAACCAGTCCGCTGACACTTCCTGATGCCCATGCATCCGGCAGTGCAGGAAGCATATTGATATATCCCATGTTGCTCTGCAGAAGCATCTCTGCAACACCTGATGTCATCCCAAAGTTTCCGTCGATCTGGAATGGCGGATGCGTATCCCAGAGATTGGTCATAATTCCGTTTTTAAACAGATCTGTGATCAGCTTATATGCACGGTTTCCATCTGCCAGTCTTGCCCATGTATTGATTCGCTGTCCCATTCCCCAGCCGGTACTTTCATCTGTACGGTTGTTCATGGACACTCTTGCTGCCTCAAAGTACTCCGGTGTATCAGATGAGATCAGATCTCCCGGGAAAAGTCCCAGCATATGGGAAATATGTCTGTGCCCGTATCCCTGTCCCATACTGTTTACAGTCGTTTCTTCATACCACTCTTTGATCTGTCCGCTATCGCCAATCTCGATCGGTCCTTTTAACCTGGACTGATGATCTTTCCATGTTGCCACCAGATCCGCATCAACACCAAGAGTTTCTGCTGCTTTGATAGTATCCTCATATAACTGCCAGATCAGTGTCTGCTCATAAGTATTACCTGCCGTTCTTGGTCCATGCTCCGGTGAATAACTTGGTGAAGATACCAGATGTCCGGTTCCATCATCTATCAAAATATTATCGTAGAAAATTGCCTCTTCCTTCATCATTGGATAGATGTAATTTTGCATATAGGATACATCACCTGTAAATTCATAGTATTCCCAGCAATTCTGAAGAATCCACGGTACCGCTGCCGGTGACCATCCCCAGTCAAATGACCATCCCGGACAAGTCCATCCAAACGGATTGTTCTGGGTATGTGCCATAAATCCCTGATCCACACCTGCATAAATTTTTGCAGTAACACGTCCTGGTTCTCTTAAAGAATCTACGTACGAAATCAACGGCTGCGCACACTCTGCCATATTCGTAGAATAGGTCGGCCAGTAGTTCATCTGCAGATTAACATTCATATGATAGTCAGAATGCCATGCTGAGCTGTTCGCTCCAACCCAGATTCCCTGAAGGTTAGACGGAAGTGTCGCTCTGGACGGATCATCTTCCGGTGTCTCTCTGGAAGACTCAATTGTCAGATAACGGCCGTACTGGAACAGCATCACTTCCAGGTAGCGTCTCTCCTGCTCGCTTGCTGAACCATCATTATAAGCTTTCAACAGTTTATCTGTTGTCTTCTCAGAAGGAACCTGTCCAAGATCCAGATTGACACGGCCAAAGATAGAAGAGTAATCATCCACATGTGCCTGTTTCAAAGTATCATAAGAATCATTTACTACAGTATCTGCTGCTTTATCTACATAAGCACGCACTCTGGAAGCGACCTGCTCCTGGCTTTCCCCTGTGCGATATACCGGATAATCATTCTTGTAATCTGTTCCAATCGATGTAATAATCGTAACAGCCTTTGCATCCTTGACTGTGACCTTTTCGTCTCCGTCTTCTGTTGTTCCGCCTTCTGTCAGAACCTTTGTCTGAGAGCTGAATCTCATCTGATTGTCTTTCAGCTGTCCGTCGATGGAAATCAGCGCATCCTTAACTGTTGTTTCCCACTCTCTCTGGTAAGACTGCGCCTGTATTGTATTTTTGTTGCTTCCACCGCCTGCTTCATTATCCGGCTCCACTCTGACATCCAGATTCAGCTTATCGCCACCTTCCGCAGTCAGTCGTGTCACAAGTACATTGTCCGGATAACTTACAAAGTTCTCACGAGTATAATGTGTATCCCCGTTATCATACTCAACTCCGGCAATTGCCGTATTCAGATCCAGTGTTCTCTCGTAATTTTCAACGTCTTTGTCCGAGATACCTTTAAAATCCAGATACATATTTCCGTAACTCAGATAATATCCGTATCCGTTTACTCCTGCATCATCACTTAAACCTACCAGTTCTCCACACTTACTGCTTGCTGCATCATTGTCCCCATTAGCAAACAGTTGCTGAATCTCTTTTACTGTCTGTCCGTTTCTTCCTTTTTCTTCCAGGTTTCCTCCGTTATAATCCGGACGGCTTTCGCTTGGTCCGCCGGACCAGAGTGACTTCTCATTCAACTGAATACGCTCTGTCTGCACACCACCAAATACACTTGCCCCGATTCCACTGTTTCCGATTGGAAGAGACCATTTTTCCCATCCATCATAACTATCCGGTGCTGCGCTTGTATATCTCAGCTTTAATTCGCTCCTGTCCTGAGATTCTTCTGCATGAACGACTGAATTGGAAACCGGAACTGCAGATGCTGCAACCACTGCTGCCAGTGCACTGGCCAGAACACGTTTTGTCTGTTTCTTTCTCCTTGTTTTCATGTATACCCTTTTTCCTCTCAAAATTTAAAATAAAATCTTACTGACTATACCTCTCTTAACCTCCTTCTTCACCTTAAACTGAAGATTTGTAATGGTTATAACATAATCAATTCGGAAAGTAAATTTACAAAACTACTACTTTATGTCATTATTTTACTGTTTCAGAAAAATGTGGCAGATTTTTAACCTTTTACACAAAAGGGACTACTCTTTCGAATAGTCCCCTGTCTCTTATTCTAATTCTTCTCCGTTGGATGCAATGACCTTCTTATACCAGTAGAAAGAATCTTTTCTGCTTCTTTCCATAGATCCGTTTCCGTCATCATCCATATCTACATAGATAAAGCCATATCGTTTTCTCATCTCTCCGGTAGATGCGCTGACAAGGTCAATACATCCCCACGGTGTAAATGCGATCAGTTCTACTCCGTCATCGATTGCCTCTGACATTGCTCTGACATGATCCTTCAAATATGCGATACGATAGTCATCATGGATGCTTCCATCCGCTTCTACAGTATCAATCGCACCGAGTCCGTTTTCTACAATCATAATCGGCACCTGATAACGTCCATAGATCTCATTCAGAATGTATCGCAGTCCGTCCGCATCCATACCCCATCCCCAGTCAGAATACTGGATGTATGGGTTTTTATATCCGAGTACCAGATTGCCTGCCCCGTCTTTTGGTGCATCTGTATGTGTCGTCTCACAGCTTGTGCTGTAGTAGGAAAAACTGAAGAAATCGGCTCTTCCTTCTTTTAAAATCTCCAAATCCTCTTCCGGGACTTCAAATGACACGCCGTCTTCTCTCCACATTCTCTTCGCAAATACCGGATAATGTCCGCGGATCATCACGTCCCCGCTGTAATAGAAATCTTCCTGCATCTTATGCTGTGCACGCAGAACATCCTGCGGATCACAAGTCAGCGGATATGTCGTCATACCTGCGATCATGCATCCTACCACATATTCCGGATACTGCTCATGAGCAAGCTTTACCGCTCTGGCGCTTGCCACAAACTGATTGTGAAGTCCTGCATACGCATTTTCCAGCATCTGTTTCGGAGCATTCGGAACGAAATTCTTCATCATCAGCTGACTGTTGATCTCATTGAATGTAAGCCAGTATCTGACCAGTCCTTTATATTCTTCAAAGATCACTTTTGCATATTTTTCAAACGCATCCACCAACTGACGGTTCGTCCATCCGCCTAACACTTCCTCCAGATACAGTGGTGTATCATAATGGCACATCGTCACAAGCGGCTCGATGTCGTATTTTCTCAGTTCTGTAAATACATTCCGGTAAAATTCGATTCCCTCACGGTTGGGCTCCTCTTCAATTCCCTTCGGGAAAATCCGGGACCAGGAAATCGACATACGGAACATCTTAAATCCCATTTCTGCAAATAATGCAATGTCTTCTTTATAATGATGATAAAAATCAATCGCCTTGTGGTTCGGATAATAATATCCGTCCAGCACTGCATAGGATGCACCTTCCGGTATCCGGGAAAATCCGCCCACCATACCTTCTGTTCCGTCCGGCATGCGGTACGTGATCCCTCTTGATTTCTTTGCGGAACCACCTGTTGTCACATCTGTTTTGGCCGGTCCTCTTCCACCTTCGTTCCAGCCGCCTTCACACTGGTTCGCGGCTGTAGCGCCGCCCCAGTAAAAATTCTTTGGAAAACTCATTGCTCTTTTACTCCTTTCATCGAATCACATGCAGCATGTCCTCACCATGTACATGGCGGTCATGATCTTTTTCTACAATATCCAAATACTCATCCGTGTTTGTTATGATCACAGGAATCTCACAGCTGTAACCTTCCTGTTCGATTTTTTCTTTCTCAAAGGATACAAGAAGCTGCCCTTTTTTCACGCAGTCTCCCTGCTGTACATGAGTTTCGAAATATTTTCCATCCAGATTCACCGTATTGATTCCGATGTGGATGAGCGCTTCACATCCACCCTCACTGGCAAGCCCGATCGCATGTTTTGTCGGGAACAGCACACGTACAGTACCGTCAAACGGTGCATATACATTTCCATTTTCCGGGATTACAAGACAACCCTTTCCAAGCGCTTCATTCGCAAATGCCTCATCTGCCGCTTCGGAAAGTGGCTTGATCATACCGTCTGCCGGCATTGCGAGCATCTCTTTTTCTTTTAAAAGCGCCGGAGCAGCTTCTTTTTTCTCTTCCGTCTTCTCTTCTTTTGACACTGACTTGATGTCTGTTTCTACTACATCATTCAAATATTCATAATCGGAATCTTTGTAAACCAGCATACCAAGAACAAAAGATACCACAAACGGAACGATCGCAGATAATGCGATTCCGATAAAGTTCGGTCCGTCCGGATTGACAAATCCAAGAAGACCGATGATTCCCATTCCCGCATAGCTGTACATCGCCAGGTTGCTGAGTGCAACTACAACACCACTTGCAGCACCACCGATACAGCAGATGGCAAACATCTTCTTACGAGGAAGTGTCACACCGTAAGTTCCCGGCTCTGTCACTCCGAAGATTGCAGAAATAAAGGACGGCAGTGCCACTTCTTTGAGTTTTGCATCTTTTGTCTTTAAGATGATTGAGAGCAGAACTCCGCATGTAGCAAAGGATGCACCGTAGGAAAATGCCAGCAGCTGGCTTGGATTTCCTGCGAGCAGATCCATAAACGCAAAAATTGTAAGAACACCATGGATACCGAACAATACAAAAATCTGCCAGCATCCGCCCAGAATCAGTCCTGCAAGCAGCGGTGAGAATTCACAGATACTTGTGAGAACAACATTAAGTCCCGCACCGATCATATTTGCCAGAGGTCCGATCACAATAAAGGTCAGCGGGAAAATAATGATCAATGTAAGCATCGGTGTCATAAAACCTTTGATCATCTTCGGAAGCACTTTGTCAAACCACTTATACAGCGGAACTGCTGCCAGAAGACCAAATAAAATCGGCAGGAATGTAGAAGTATAGGTCGTATTTACGACATATCCCCATAAATTGATGTCTACATTCTGAATTGCCGGATAACACATTGCAGCTGCCAGGATCAGTCCGAAGAATGGATCGATCTGGAATTTTTTTGCAAAGTTAAATCCAAGAATCAGCGGCAGGAAATAGAAGAAACAGTCTCCTGCTGTATTCATCAGCATATAAATTCCATCTGTCGGTTTGATTCCGACAAATGTCAGAAGGACTAACAGCCCTTTGATAATACCGCAGGCACAGAGCAGATGAAGAGTCGGTCCCATACCACCCATGATTGTTCCCAGAACTTTCTCGAGGGGACTCTTCTTTTTCGCATTTTTCTGTTCTTTGTTCTCTGCCTGCATGGCGTCTAAGCCAAGCTGGCTGCATACTTCATCGTATACATCCGCCACGTGCTCCCCGATGACTACCATGTATTCTCCCATGGCTTTCATCACGGTCACCACACCGTCCATATTTTTGATGACCTCATCATTTGCGATGGATTCATCAATCAGACGGAATCTTAATCTTGTAACGCAGTGTCTTAAACTTTCAACATTTTCTTTTCCACCGACATTTTTAATAATGTCTGCGGCTAAACTTGAGTATTTACCCATGTCATCCTCCTTATATACAGTTTTCATTGTATAAAGGTGTAGCCAACTTAATGTTACCATCCTGACAAAGCAGAAACACTCCTCATCTGTGCGCGCTTCAGATGATTCGCTAATCTCTGCTCTTATATATAACGCGTTCAATATGAATGGTCAGATATAATTTTTCTTCATCTGAAAGTTCCTTTTCATATTTACGCGATATAAACTCTGCGATTTTTTCCACACACTTATAAGAAGTGCGGTACTTTTGCCGAATTGTATTGAAAAGTTCGTTGTCCTGATCGTCTTCATACTCTTTATCTGTCAGAAGACGCTGTGCAAAGAACTTCAAATGGGTAATAAAACCAATCTCATCTTCCGGTAATTCTACCTTGAACGTCTGATTGATCATCTTCCAGACCTTCTTCGCCGCCTGATATTCTTTCTCATAAAAACGCTTGATATCCCACAGCATGGAATTCTTCACCACAACACCGTCCAGATATCTGGTGATTGCCATATAAATATGGTCGCTTAACGAAATATAGATTGCTTCATTTAGTTTTCTTTCCAGTGTTTGTGTGAGCATCTCCACAATCTCTGTCGTGATCTGAATATATTCCACAGGAATCTCAGAGATAATCTCCTGAAAATGCTGTTTCTGAGCAGTGTCCTTCAAAACAAACACTTTGTTGATCAGCTTTTCTGATAAAAGGTCTCCCGCCTTTTTCTTGTAGGCGATTCCTTTTCCGCAGACAACCTGCTCTTCTCCATTCTCATCTTTTATGATCACGACATTGTTGTTCAATATCCTGTCTATCCGCATCTTTTCCCCTTCTTAATACATAATAAAAACCTATCTGCACGAAAAACCAGTCCTGTCTCTGCTGCAAATAGGTTTTGTTCTTATTTATTCTATTATTTATATTGTTTACATGTCAACATTTCTTCTGCATAAATATTTTGTGCAAAATAACTATTTCAAGAATGTTTTTTTGTGTATATTTTCAGAGATAGAAAGTAGCTGATCACCATCAACACTGCTGCCATCACCAGACAACCAATGATCCAAATACTTTTTTCCACCTGCATGATTTCCTCCAGCCCGATATTAAACACGCTGAGCAAAAACGCAATTACAAGTCCTACCATCGCAAGAAATGTAAAAATCACACCTTTCAAATTACCAAGCCAGAAATATGCTACATAGCTCACTGCAAAGTAAATCACACCTCCGACTACACCGATTCCCCATGTCGGAAGTGCGTCTTCCAGGGTGATCGTCCGATATCCATACACATAGATCAATACAAACACAAATGAATAAAGTGTCATACCTCCCTGTACGATCAGACCGCCCAGATATTTGGACAGAACAATCTCGCTTTTGCTCAGCGGATAGGTGAGCTGAATCCGGTCAAATTCTGCCTTTTCATCCTGTTCCACCGTCATCTGAAGCAGTGTACTTCCCATCACAGGAAATAGGAGTACTACAATCAGCAAAAATCCATAGGCACCTCTCATAAATTCACTGATCGCTGTCAGCGCAGACGTAAATATCATAGAAGCCAGCCAGTTGATCAGATTCTTCTTAATACAGAATCCCTCATATAAATCTTTTAAAATAATCCCTCTCATGCCACTTTCTCTCCTCTCACGCAGTACAGCATCACGTCTTCGATCGTTGCCTGTTCAATCTCCAGATCTGAAAATACCTTCCGGATTCCCTGCTTATTGTTGACCAGAACCCGATATCCATAGGTATCCTTTCTGTATGCCTCAATATCCTCCCGGTTCAGTGCGTCAAAGATCCGCTGTCCACAGTTTAAGACGCCGTAATTTTCCTGAAGCTCATCATAGGTCTTTGTAAACAACAACTCCCCATCATGAATAAATGCGATATAATCCGAAATCTTATCCAGATCACTGGTAATATGAGAGGACATCAGAATCGTATGTTCTTCATCCTCTGTGTACTCTCTGAGAATATCCAGAATCTCGTCCCGGAATACCGGATCCAGACCGCTTGTCGCCTCATCCAGAATGAGAAGCTTCGGATCGTGGCTTAGGGCTGCGGCAAATTCCATTTTCATCTTCATTCCCTTGGAAAATTCTTTTAATTTCTTTTTCTTCGGCAGTTCAAACCGATCCAGATACATATGATATTTTTCCATATCCCAGTTGGAATACACATTACTCAATATCTTTCCGATAAACAGCGGTGTAAAATTCAGATCATAACAGGTCTTGTCAAAGATCACCGCAATCTCTTCTTTGATCTGCTTTTCATTTCCTGCATACTCTTGTCCAAAAATCCTTAAAGACTCATAGTCGCATTCAATCAGCCCGAGAATCGCATTAATCAGAGTAGATTTTCCGGCGCCATTCTCTCCGATCAGCCCGAGCACACAGCCCTTGGGCAATTTCATCGAAATATTTTTTAATCCAAATTCTTTGTATGTTTTACGCAGTCCTTTGACTTCCAGTGCAAATTCCATCACACATCCTCCTCTTGATACAATACGTCTAATGTGGTTCTCAATTCCTCAAGTTCAATTCCATTTTCCTTTGCCAGCTCTACCGCATCTGTTAAAAGCAGTTCTACCCGTCTTCTGTTCTCCTCCCGGATAAAGTCCTGGTTCTGTGCAGATACAAAGGTTCCTTTTGCCGGAACTGTCACGATAAATCCGTCCTTTTGCAAATCATCATAAGCTCTCTGTGTCGTGATCACACTGACGTGAAGCTCCTTTGCAAGCTTTCGCATGGACGGCATCGGGTCTCCTGCCTTCAGCTCTCCGTTCATGATCATGGCTTTTATCTGGGAAGTGATCTGCTCATAGATTGGTTTCGGACTGGCATTACTTAAAATAATTTCCACTTCATCACTCCTTCTGTCATATCTGTACTTACCTTGTAAGTACAGTATATCTCAAATTGTAATTACTGTCAATATCAAATATGTACAGTTTGTAAAATAAAATGACCACTCCGGAAAAAGATCTCTCACTCTCTCCGGAATGGTCCTCTCATCACATGGATTTCCACAATGTTTCTTCAATTCGAAGCAACTGATTATATTTTGCCACACGTTCCGAGCGGCACGGTGCACCGGTTTTGATCTGTCCGGTATGAAATGCCACCGCCAGATCTGCGATCGTGGTATCTTCCGTTTCACCAGATCGGTGAGACATAATCGTCCGATACCCTGCCTGATGCGCCAGTTCCACCGCTCTTGCCGCCTCTGTCAGTGTCCCGATCTGATTCACCTTGATCAGCACCGAATTAGCTGCTTTTTTTGCTATCCCCAATGCGACTCTCTCCGGATTGGTCACAAACAGATCGTCTCCCACAAGCTGTACTTTCTCCCCAATTTTTGCTGTCAGTCTGCTCCAGCCATCCCAATCCTCCTCATCCAACGGATCCTCAATGGAATAGATTGGATAATCCAGAATCAATCTTTCATAGTATTCCATCATCTCATCCGATGTTCTCGCGATCTTTTTCCCGCTCTTTTTGCTTTCCCCCACAAAATAATACCGCTGTTCTTTTGCCCGGTAAATTTCTGAAGCCGCCACATCTAAAGCAATCCCTACATCTTTTCCCGGCTGATATCCCGCCTGATGTGCTGCCTCGATCAGAAATTCAATCGCCTCTCTGGAATCACTCAATTCCGGTGCAAATCCGCCCTCGTCCCCGACAGCTGTAGTCAATCCTTTTTGCTTCAAAAGTGTTCGCAGTACGTGATAAATTTCTGTCCCCATGCGCAATCTTTCTTTAAAGCTGTCCGGTCCATAAGGAACCAGCATAAACTCCTGAATATCCAGATTATTGTCCGCATGAGCACCGCCGTTTAACACATTCATCATAGGAATAGGCATTACCTTTTCTCCTACATTTCCAAGATAGTCATACAGCGGAATCCTAAGTGCAGCCGCAGCGGTCTTTGCCGCAGCCAGCGAGACACCTAAGATTGCATTTGCCCCCAGATTATGCTTGTCAATGCTGCCGTCGAGTTCCTTTAAAATATGATCGATCTCCGTTTGTGCCAACACATTTTTTCCAATCAGAGCCTCGGCGATTTCTTCATTGACGTGACGCACCGCCTGCTCTACCCCTTTTCCTCCATACCGCTTCTCCCGGTCACGAAGCTCTACTGCTTCAAATTTTCCCGTTGATGCGCCGGATGGAACCGCTGCTCTTCCCACGATTTTCTCCCCGGCAAGTATCTCCACTTCTACCGTCGGATTGCCCCGGGAGTCTAAAATTTCTCTTGCGTAAATATCCTGAATCGGTAAATCCTGATACATCTTTTTTCACCCTCCTTGTTGAAAGTTAGTATTTCCAATAATCCGACGATAATTCATTGACTTTTGAGAAAGCACAAGCTACAATTTTCTTATCTTATTCGGGGGTATTCGACATGAAAAGTAAACTACGACATTTTTTCCTGCTGACCTTCAGTACACTGGTGATGGCGGCAGGCACTTATTTTTTCAAATTTCCAAATCATTTTACATTTGGAGGAATCACCGGTCTTGCGGTTCTCGTTGCCAAAACCGGCGTGATGTCCGCAGGAGATTTCAACTTTATCACTAACATGATTCTGCTGATCATCGGATTTTTTATTCTCGGCAAAAAATTTGCCGCAAAGACTGCCTACTGCAGCATTCTGTTGTCAGTTGCGCTCTCCGCACTGGAGCGGATCTATCCGATGAGTGCACCACTGACAAATCAGCCGATGCTGGAGCTTTGTTTTGCCATCGCGCTTCCGTCTCTTGGTTCCGCGATCCTGTTTAACATCGGCTCTTCCAGCGGCGGTACGGATATCATTGCCATGATCCTGAAAAAATATTCCAGCGTAGATATCGGACATGCTCTTTTGATCACAGATGTGCTGATCACCGTTGCTGGTTGTTTCATGTTCGACATTGCAACAGGGCTGTATTCATTCCTTGGACTTGCAATCCGCTCGTTTATGATCGATACTTTTATTGAAAGTTTCAATCTTTCCAAATACTTTAACGTAGTATGTGACAATCCAAAGCCGATCTGCGACTTTATTGTACAGGAATTAAACCGAAGCGCTACTGTCTGCCATGCACAGGGCGCGTTTTCCGGAAAAGACAAATACGTCATCTTCACGGCACTGAACCGCCCGCAGGCTGTCCGGCTCCGTAATTTTATCAAAGACGAAGAACCTTCCGCATTTATTCTCATCTCCAATACAAGTGAGATCATCGGAAAAGGCTTCCATAACGTCTGAATATTTTAAACAGAAGAAGGAGAAACACTATGAAGCATCTCGTCATTGCAGAAAAACCTTCCGTGGGCAGGGACATCGCCCGGGTTTTACACTGCAATAAAAAAACAAATACTTATATAGAAGGAACAGACTATATCGTCACATGGGCGCTGGGTCACCTTGTCACACTGGCTGATCCGGAGCAATACGACGAACAGTACAAGACCTGGAACATGGATACGCTTCCCATGCTCCCAGAGCACTGGAAGCTGGTAGTCATCAAACAGACCGGCCGCCAGTTCCACGCTGTCAAAGAGCTGATTTTCCGGAAAGATGTCTCTGATATCATCATTGCAACCGATGCCGGCAGAGAAGGGGAACTTGTGGCACGCTGGATCCTTGACAAAGCCGGAAATCAGAAGCCGCTGAAGCGACTCTGGATCTCCTCCGTTACAGACAAAGCCATCCGGGAAGGTTTTCAGAATCTGCGCCCCGGCAAATCCTACGAGCCACTGTACCGCGCTGCTGTTGCCCGTGCACAGTCCGACTGGGTGGTCGGGATCAATGCTACCAGAGCGCTGACCTGCAAATACAATGCACAGCTCTCCTGCGGACGTGTCCAGACCCCGACACTCGCTATGATCGCTGCCAGAGAAGAAGAGATCCGCACCTTCAAGCCGGTTCCTTATTACGGACTCAAAGCTGCGGTTGGCGGAATCACATTTACATGGACAGATGCCAGATCCGGCTCTTCCCGCTCCTTTGATAAAGACCGCATCCAGGCGATCAAACAGGCCTCCGCTCCGTCACTGCTTGTAACGGATGTACGCAAAAAGCTGAAAAAAACATTCGCACCTGCACTGTATGACCTGACTGCACTTCAACGGGAAGCCAACCAGAAATTCGGATTTTCCGCAAAACAGACCCTCAATATCATGCAAAGACTTTACGAGAATCACAAAGTACTCACCTACCCTCGTACCGATTCCCGTTACCTCACTACCGATATCGTGCCGACTTTAAAGGAACGCTTAAAAGCCTGCGCAGTAGGTCCTTACAGCAAGATTGCCGGACGGCTTTCCATGCAAAAACTTCAGGCAAATAAATCCTTTGTCAATGACAGCAAAGTGTCTGATCACCATGCAATCATCCCGACCGAACAGTTTGTGCAGCTTGACCACATGAGCAATGAAGAGCGCAAAATTTACGATTTGGTCGTGCGCCGGTTTCTGGCGGTTCTCTCTCCTGCCTGCGAGTATGAAGAGACTTCCATCAGCGGCACCATCGGCGAAGAACGCTTTAGCGCGAAAGGCAATTTTATCAAATCTGCCGGCTGGAGAGAAGTTTATGAGTCGGGCTATACTGACGGCGAAGACGAGGACGAAGAACAGACCACATTCTCCCAGATTTCCCTGCCGGATGTGCAAAAAGGCGAGACACTTCCTGTCACCGCACTGACGATCACAGAAGGCAAGACCAAACCGCCAGCCTGCTTCACCGAAGGTACTCTGATCGCCGCCATGGAGAATCCGGTCAAGTATCTCAAACATAAGGATAAGGATGTCGTAAAAACGCTGGGAGAGACCGGAGGACTCGGTACAGTCGCCACCAGAGCAGATATCATCGAAAAATTATTCAACAGTTTTCTGATGGAGAAAAAGGGAAATGAGATTCACATCACCTCCAAAGGAAAACAACTGCTCTCCCTGGTTCCTTCTGACTTAAAGAGTCCGGAACTGACTGCCTCCTGGGAAATGCGCCTGCAGGCGATCGCAAAAGGAAAAGAATCCGACAAAACCTTTATGAAAGAGATCGACAATTACACAAAGGCTCTCATTCAGGAGATCAAATCTGCAGACGGTACCTTCCGCCACGACAATATGACACGCACCAAATGTCCGGAATGTGGCAAATTCATGCTGGAAGTCAACGGAAAACACGGAAAATTGCTCGTCTGTCAGGATCGGGAATGCGGACACAAAGAAACCATCTCCCGCCATACCAATGCCCGCTGCCCGGTATGCCATAAGAAAATGGACCTTGTAGGAAAAGGCGACGGACAACGATTTGTCTGCGTCTGCGGACACAAAGAAAAACTGAGTTCTTTTGAGGAACGAAAGAAAAAAGAAGGAAAAGGCGCAAGCAAAAAAGACGTGAATCATTATTTACGGAAACAGGCAAAAGAAGCAAAAGAGCCGATCAACACTGCCTTTGCGGAAGCATTTTCGAAGATACAGTTATAGGGTCTGCTTTGGCAAATGAAGTTGATATCCAACTGGACAGACGCCCCCCCCACGAGGTTGCAACTCGTGGGGGCGTCTATTCCGTAAAGCGACTTATTCTTTTCTATCTTTATTCAATTTTTAATGGAAGAAATGATCTCCAATCTGAATTCCATAATTTCCATTTCCAAAATACAGACAGTCTCCGATCGGATTGACTCCCGCCATCGCATCTGCCGCTGCCTGCATAGCAGTCTGCGTATATCCTTCCGAGCTGCGGACAGTATCCAGCCATCCTGTCATCGCCGGGCCAAACTGCCCTGACTGATAGATTACTTCGGAAATACTGTTCGGATACACACCACTTCTGACACGGTTCATGATCACTGCTCCGACCGCAACCTGTCCTTCATAAGGCTGATTTCCTGCCTCACAGAAGATGATCGATGCCAGAAGTTTCTGATCTTCTGCAGCGATCTGTGCCCGTGCAGCTTCTTCTGCCGCTTTTCTCGCAGCTTCTTCCTCCGCTTTTCGTTTTGCTTCTGCTTCTGCCTGCTCTCTGGCTTCCTGCGCTTTCTGCGCCTCGGCTTTGGTAAGTTCTACTGCCTCTGCCGGAATACTCTCCATCGCAGCAGCAATCGCCCCTGCCCCTGTTGTATATTTGCTATTTTTTTCCTGAATCATCTTGGAACTGGAAACGGATGCCTGACTCGTGAAACCTGCTGCAAATAACAACGCTATTGTCCATACAGTAAGTACTGCCATCCATCGTTTTCTCTGTTTCATAAATAAATAACCTCCTGATTATTGCAATATTATTACGTAGTTCTTGTAAATTATATGAACTAAATTTCGTAAATATTACAAATATTACAAAAATGTTACGTTTGGTATTCTAATATAAAACAGAAAAACTGTCAACCGGAAATTTTTCCCGTAAAATTCTCATATTTTTCTCTATGGATTAAAACCGGTTTGTTTCTGTAAGATGTATATTCCTTGACAAAATCAGGATGTACCTTTATGATTTCAAATGAAAA
>OAWO01000471.1_pt1 | contig 16538 bp, 15 predicted proteins | sample 1495421 | NCBI WGS metagenome assembly OAWO01 (sample SAMEA2580162, study PRJEB22360) | human gut metagenome | biome: human gut; feature: human-associated habitat; material: faeces | place: Denmark | collected 2008/2010
TTTTTATCACTATCAAAACAAGCTATATTTACTGATACTGTTGCTCCTCCAGCAAATAAATCTATAAATCTTTCATAATCTCTTGGGAAATGAGGAATAATTTGGGGAAGAATTTTATATTTTCCTCCTGTATAATTTAAAGCACTTTTTATGAATCGACTTTGCATAAATAAAGTAACTCCTTGTGATTAGCTATTTTTGATTTTCCAGTTGTAAAAGCATTAAAATCGGTACTGAAAACTTCTACACTACCACGTTTTTTTAAACTTTCTAAGATCTCTTCATTCGATATTTTTGCATTAGAACGTGAATTCCCCTTATGAGCCATATTATTAAAACTTACTAAAATATAACGTGCCGAAATATTCTGAATTAGATCATCAAAAGCTTGGGGAGCTTTATTTTTTGTATAATCAGAAGATTTTTCTGAACGGTTAATAGCTTTTCTAGCTACCCCTTCAACAGCTGGTTTTTTCCATTCTGCTACATTTTCTAAAACATGATATGCACTTTCATAACCTCGTGAATTATATGGGGTATCGATATAAACTAAATCTGCTGAGATTATCCTAACAAGTTGATTCGCATCCATATTAAATATTTGACTTTTATTAGTCTTTCTTTGTTCAGGAACTCTAAGAATAATAGGTTTTAAGCTATCCATTTTTTTTCGGTAAGCGTCAAAGTGCCCAACTGTATTTGCTGATTTATCCATTGCATAAAGTAGCGAGGTCAAAAGAAAATCATGCTCTCTCTTATTTAAGTCAGAATAGCGCTCTATTTTTTCTCTAATAGCATCTATTTTCTTGGCATTTTCTTCTGAGAAATAACGATCTCCAAAATTCTCTGTCACGTAGCCAGAAATTCCTGTTAAATTGTTCAACTCACAAATTTTATTTTCTATTTTTCTATAATCAATTGTTTCTGTCCCAAACCATGTATTATAAGAAATTACATTACTAAATAAAATATCGTTAACTATTACCTCTTTACCTTGTGAATAAAAAAGATCTGCAACAACTCCAGTTCCTCCAAAAATGTCTGCAACTGACTTAATATCAGTTGTATTCTCCTTGACCACATCATCAATAAAGTTAAGCATTCGCTGTTTACTTCCTAGATAACGGCGATTATTTATTTTTAATTTTTCATGATCAAATTCAAAAAAAGGAGTTTTTCCATTTTTTTGAGAAACTGCTCTTTCAATTTCAATAATATTTGTTCTAGACCATATATTTTTATTTCCTTTTTTTGTAGGTTTTGAGATTATTTTTCTTTGTATCCAATTGTTTAAAGTTTGGCGGGTAATATCATAAGTTGTTTCAATTTCCTTAGTAGACATCATTTAGGCATCACTCTCCTTTTACAGTTAAATTATATCATAAATATATATATTCTATACGCATTCACTTCAAATCTAATTTATATCTCTATTCTAAGTTATAATTACAAGTTTTGGGAAGAAAAGGTTCATAACTTAACAGTTATGAGCTCTTTTTTTGTGTGTTAAAATTAAAGGAGAAAGAACGGCTCGTAACTTAGGGTTATTAATAGAGGTCAAAATATGAAAATTGGGTATGCACGTGTCAGTACTTTTGAACAGAAATTAGAATCTCAAATTGAAGTTCTGAAAGAAGCAGGAGCAGAAGAAGTTTTCCAAGAAAAATTTACGGGGACTACAGTTGAACGTCCACAATTTAATTTAGTGCTCAAAAAGTTAACAAATGGCGATACTTTAATTGTGACAAAGTTAGATCGATTAGCCAGGAACACTAAAGAAGTTTTAGAAATTGTTCAATCGTTATTTAATAGAGGAATTAAGGTTCATATATTAAATATTGGACTTATCGATAATACACCAACTGGTCAACTTATTTTTACCATCTTCAGTGCTTTTGCGCAGTTTGAACGAGACCTTATTGTAACCAGGACTCAGGAAGGAAAAAACTTTGCTAAAATCCATGATCCGAACTTTAAAGAAGGACGTCCTCAGAAATTTACTGAAGAACAAATTCAATTTGCTTATGAATTAAAGCAGCAAGGTATGACTTACAAGATGATTGAGCGAAAAACTGGTATCAGTATTGCGACTCAAAAAAGAAGATTTATGAAGATCGCAAAAAATAAATCTATTGACAAAGACTATTGAAATGATATAATTAACATAACGAATGATTGTGGGAGTATTATCTCACAGAGAGTCGGGACACGTCGAAAAGGTCTCGGCTTTTTTTATAAAAAAAACACTCACTCCGTCGAAAAGTGAGTGATGTGGAATTAGTGGCGCTTTTTATGTCGGTGTTTTAACCAGTCCTTGAAAAGTTCAAGGACAACTCCTACCACAATGGAAGCGACAGCTGTAACGAATGACTGCAGAAGCATAGATCTCACCCCCTCCCTAAGGCATTTCTGCATTGGTCAGGTGCGCCAATTTATATTGTAGCATATCAGGAAGGATTAGGCTATGTCAAATAAAAAATCAAAATATTGAAATACAAATATTAGTAAATTTCTATATTTTAAAAGTGGTTAAGTTTCCCCGCATCATCACTGGATTTGTAAAGCCTCACACGTTAAATCTGTTAAGGATCTCGAAAATAGAGAAGGCCGTAAGATAATCACTAACTAACAATTAATAAAGAATTATGAATCAGTAGTAGTGATAAATCAAACTGACGGAAAGAAAAACAGTTACCCCATAGCTAACGCTTGCAATGGAGAAGTTAGTATTTCAGAAGAAAAAAATAATACAAGAAAAACCTAAGAACTGGAATGTTTTTAGGTTTTTCATTCTCTACTGAAATTAATATTTTGATGGGGATACAAGCATAATCAAAATATAAGTTTAAGAATTTGATACTCTTTTTGAAAACGTTGCAACAGAAACGTCGGAGGGGATTTTAAAGACCTTTCTGTTTGATGATTTAATCTTTTATAAATTATATGATGCATACTATAGGATTTAATGATAACATCACCATTCAGAGTACCCCGACAATCCGGAAATTTATGGTAACACTTCCTTAAGGAACCTATAAATATTCATCTTGGGTCAAGATTTTCAATTCTGGGATGATCGTTACTACAATACCATTATCTAGATCTGCCTTATCATCAAACAATATGCCCATTTTTCCATCTCGTTCAATCAGTAAACAGTTTGGAGTAAATCTATTTTTTGACTGCAATGACACTGAATTGAGCAATATATTTTCAATCTTTTTTTGAATTTCAACTCTATTTTGAAGAAAATAGGTATAGGCGTTTTCTTGGTTCTCAGTTATACCTTCATCCTCAAAATATGATTTCGCGTTTACGACTAAAAAAAATACTGTCCCAAAAAATTCAAATTCTAAATTTGTCTTCCAACCATAATCAAACTGGACATCACCAAAAACTTTATTTTCCATTATTTACCTCCTTCACTATTTTCAAGAGCTCTCATCATCGAAACACCTCCACTATGTCTGATATTACTGTGAACTTCACTTGGTAATTTTTGCATCGTTTGTCCATCTCTACATTCGTGCCAAGTATAGCCGTTATCTTTCCTCCATTTTGAAACTTCTTCAGGAGTATATCCAGTATTCCTTGCTTGAGCAATATCAGCTTTTGCAAAATTATCAGGTCGACTGCTTGACATTTCAGAAATTTTAACATCTCCTTTACTAATTGGTGAAAAGTCAGGCTCACCTTCACTAAAATTAATGCCGTCAATTCCATATTTGGGTAAAATTTCTCCGAATGTTTTTCCTTCAGAATTCGCAATCTTAGGAACCGCATCTGAATCTGGAATAAATTTCGATTCGCCTCGTTCCCCCTCCCAATGCCCGCTCGAACCTTCAATGGGATTGTGAGAATATTTATTTTCGAATGGCTTGTCATATTCTGTCATTGGTTTATCAAAATCCTTACCTTCTACAGATTTACCTAAAGGGCTCTCAGAAATGTTGTTTTTTGAAATTTCTGACACTTCCTTCATCATCATCGGATTCATCTGGCGTCACCCCCTTTCCCGTGTATACTCAATCCATTGTTGGTAAATCTTTTCTCTGACTTCTGTTTCATCTTTTCCTTTACTAAAGTCCTTTATCATACAATGACAAAGCGCCAATCGGACATTTCTAGATGCTTCCGGAATAACTTCACTAGATAATTTCAAAAGTCCAATAGTCAATTCCTCATCATCCCGGGCAGTCAAAATATTGTTCTCTACTCGACCACGAATACCCAGAATACTAATCAGTCTCCGGGATAACTGACTAAAATCACCATCCCATGAATTACCGAACTCCGGATTTTCAATATAATCTGCAATCTGATCAAGAATATAGAGCCGATCAACTGAGCTGAGTCGCAATATATCAATATTATTCACGATTTTAGAAGCATTGAAATCTAAATGCTCCCCAACTCTCAGATGCAGGAGAAATTTTACTACTTGATTCCTAATATTTTGCTCAGTTAGAACTTTTTGAGTTTCCGAGTATTGAAAAGATGTTTCGTCAACTGTCGCTTTATGCACTTTGACTAAAACAGGATTAACCCAGTTATTTTGATAAACCGCGGCAACACCATTGTCAAGCTTTGCAAGTTCTTTAATCTGTTCATCATTCAAATTCGCAGCTTTTCCCACTAATTCTCGATCACTCTGGGCAGGCAATCTCAAAATAATTTTGGTATTCGTATTACGAATAACCGCCATATCCAGCAACTCTGGAGACTGATCCGCAATAATAAAGCCTTCGCCATAAGTTCGCATTTCGGCAATCGAGTTGGTCAACATTTCTACAGATTTTCCAAGCAGATTGGCTCCATCAGCCGATTGTTCCGTCGAGGTTCGCTTGAGCAGGTTATGAGCTTCCTCGAGAACAGTAATGTGGGACAAGGGACTGTTTGACTTTCCAGAAGTCATCCGATACTCATTAAGCTTCATCACCAGCAAGCCCATGATTAAAGCTTTAGTTTCAACTGACCCTACTCGACTCAAATCCACAATAACCTTGCTGTCAAATAGTGCCTTATCAGATAAGTCATTGACAGTAAAAATCTGTCCATTCAGCCCATTGGTCAATGAACGGACTCGCGTCATCAAGGCACCGGTATAATCCCCTTTACTGTCAGCAGAATACCTAGAGTTTTCAATAACCTGCTCAATTTTGTCCAAAACATCTGCAAAGTTCGGGTATTTTTCACCATTTGGATTCTCAGATGTTTCCAGGTCCCATCCTACTGACTTGTAAGCATACTCCATCGCTTCTTTTAATATTGCAGGCATCGCAGCATACATCGGCCAGCAAGCATTAAAGAGTTCTACCAAACGGTCAAGGTGCTCTAGGATATGAATATCAGCAGGGAATCGGAATGGATTAATCCGTAGCAAGGGCATTTTCTTAGGATTGGTACCATATACAGCAACATCCCTTCTATTTCCAAACGCATTTTTGTATTCCCCTTTTGCAGGTTCAACCACTAAAAATGGAATATTAAAAAGTTTTTCTGTCTTATCAAGGATCTCATAAATCGTATTACTTTTCCCAGCCCCTGTCGAACCCGTCACAAATGTGTGCATAGTAAGCGAATCAAGCTCAATTTCAACTCTGGTCTTCCCTTCAATTCCCATAGAATAGATTTCCCCAAGCGAAAATAACCGTTTTGAATCATCCGCGTTATAACACACAACTTCTTTCCCAAATTCTGCGTGCTCGACGACAGGGAAGCCAGTTACTGATTTTCTAGGCAACCCCATATGAAGAGCCATTTCATTACCGCTAACCAGTGATGCTGGAGTTACTTGGAGCGTAGCTAAAGGAGATTCATAACTAAACACTGGGTGAATGAAATTTGTAATATATTCCTTCAGACGTTTGTGATTTTCTTGGTCATCTTTCCCCCAAGAGTTGATAGCTGAAACTTCTACGCCGGTTTTTTCACCCCGCATTAGGGATTTATAGGTTCCAGCCGCCATTTCTGCCGTTTGTTGACTATCAGACAAAAAGTAGGTTGCACATTCCCACATTCCAAGACTTTCACACTCATCCATTCTTTTGAGCTGTGTGTCGATTCGTTCCAACGTATTAATCAGCGTTTTGTTCTGAATCGTGAGTTGCAAATTATTTGACGTTCCATTCGAAACGCTGTTAGTTTTTGTTGCTGATTCATTGACACTATCATTTTCCCCTTCAGTTCTTCCCTCTGTATTGCCAACACTTGAAGAATCAGAATCTCCCATTGTTGTAGTTTCTTTGAAGAGTGTAGCTCCAATTCCTGAAACTCCTGCGACTATCATAGCACCTCCTGCAGGAGCACCTACTCCAGTAGTAGCCAAAGCCACCCCACTAACAACTCCAGCAACTGCTCCAATTCCTCCCAGCAACTTACTTGCCATATTATCCTTGGATACAGATTTTGAAGTACTGGTACTTATATTTTCAGATTTTGTTTTTGAAAAAGAACTACTTGTCCCTTTGCTAGATCCTTTAGAAAACGCATCTGAAACACTGAGTGCCATATTTTGTCCATAGCTCATTTGCAGATTTGCAAAGGGAGAGAGTTGCGTGTAGATTGTTTCATAAGCGTTGCGAGTCTCTGAAAGTTCTTCTGGATCAACACTTTTACCCAAAACAATTCCCGTATATTTTTTTCCTTGCATTGCCAAAGCAAACTTTTCAAGACCTTGGATAAAGTGGAGATTATCCTTGGAGTTTTCGTCTTTGCTTTTTGCAACCACTGACACACTAGTAATGTGCTCGCTTGGAAGTCTCTTCAGAAGTCCTTCCGCCGGGTCATTCAATAAGTTTTCAGTCTTTACGCCTGGAAATTGACCTTTAAGTGAATTTTCCAGCATAGATTTCAAAGTGCTAGTTGTCCGTTTGTCATCAAGTGAACGAACACCCATATAGAATTCCGTCTTTTCTCCATCACTATCTACGACAATAAATACACCGCAATTCAGATTTTGCAGAACATCAAAAACGGCAGAAAATTTATGAGTAGAATATTCATCGGTTTGATAAACCATTTCCGTGATTTTGAAAAGTTGGATGTCATTAATTTGAATCTCCGGGTTTTCAAGAGGTAGCACTTCCAGCTCTGATAATCGTGTTAAATAATGTTTGAGAACCACGTCATCCACCAACTGATTCGCTTCTGCAAGTTTCTGTTTCAACTCGTCAATAGGTATTACATTAGATTGTTGCTTAGTTAGGTCTGAAATTTTCTTGGCATCAGTCATTATTTTTCACCATTAGTCGCTACCGCAGTAACAACTCCTCCAACAACGGCTCCAGCTGCGGCTCCTAAAATAATTGATGATCCTGATGCTGCGGCAACTGCAGCACCTACTACCGCAATAACCACAGCTCCACCTGCAACTTTTACTTCTCTAATTGGCCCTCTTTTCTTGTCACGCTTCTTTTGCTCGGGATAACTCAAAGATTCTGATGTCTTAAACGTAGTTTTTGGCCGATCTGTTGCTGTTGGACTTTTCAAAGTCGTTTCTGGGCGTAATTTTTTCACAACCTCTTTAAGATGCGAAATCCTCTCATGGGAAAAATTACGAGTGACTTGAGCCAATAATATATTCATGTAGTCTTCGTCCCAAGACCTGGAATCTTCTTTTAACACTTTTTCATCGTGTTTATCGTAAAGTCCATTCACAGTTGAAGCCAGACGATCCATCTCGTCGAATTCCTTAAAACTTGGGTCAACAAGAAGACTATCCTTCATCATGATGCGGATTTTACTGACATTATTTTCTTCAACTGCTTGTCTAAAATTATTACCAATCTTCATTTTGATTGTTTTTCTCTTTCTTGATCTTAGCGGCAATTTTTTTAATTGCTTCAATTTTGCTTGGATTTTTTTCCAGTCGTATCTCTAACTGCTTAAGATCTTTATTTTTTTGTTCCTGATAACTTTTTCTTGAGCTACCTTTTGTACTTACAACTTTGGCCCTATATCTTTTAGAATTTGGAACTTCCATGGGATAGATTTTTTTCACGATCTTCTTGATGTGCCTGATTCTCTCCCGTGAGAAATTGCGGAGCAGCTGCACCATCAGTAAATCTAAATATTGACTGTCCCATAGACTCTCGTCTGCACGAAGTTCACGATTATCAAAATCGTCATACAGTCCTTCAATTTGAGAGGCCAGAGTGTTCATTTTATTGAAAGTTTTTAGACTTGGATCAACAATCAAGCTGTCTTTCATCATAATCCGAACCAAGCTAATGTTTTTATTTTTGACGGCTTCTTCAAAAGCTTTTGTAATCATCCGTTTTCCTCAGATTTCCAAAATTGACTCTACTTTTTGGTTAATTGCTTCTAACCAAGCAAGTTTCTTTTGCGATTCTTTCATCCGTTCCTTAGCCAGATTTCCACTCTTAGCATAATCGTCTAGCTTTGTTAACTTATCAACCAGGACCGTATCCAAAGATTTGATTTTTTTCTTAAAATCGGCGACAACTTTAGTTGACTGTTCCTTAGCATAGATTGTTGCTTCAGTAGCATTCGTATTTAGGTTCTCTTGAACAGGGGTCAAGAATTCTTGAGCAAACTCACTTCCGCTAATTTTTTGAACAGTTTTGTATTTTGTTTTATAATAACCTTGCTCTTGCAGCCAAGTCCATGGTTTGTACCAAGCCTTGTTGTTATTTTTTACATATTCTTGTCCATCCTCCTCTTCAGTATCATAAATTAAATCTTCAACATTTACTCTATTATCAGTTATGCTGGCTTCCATTAATTTCAAAGGTTCAATTTTAATACCATCAGCCACATGAATTTCCGTAAACGCAGCTAACTTGTTTCGGTATTCTTCAAGAAGTGTTTCGCTTGTGCTTCGCAAGCTGTTAATCACCACTTTATCTAGTTCAACCTCTAATTCTGGTTGAAGATTTCGTGAAAAGGTTTCAAGTTTTGCTGCTTCAGCTTCTGCTTGATCTATATCAATCTCTTGACCTCTAAACTGATCAATTTGTTTTGTAATTTGCCTCTGGAATTTAGCAATCACATTATCGACAGCATCCTCAGCATCTCGACCTACTTTGATCATTTGGTCATCCACTTTATCAATAAACTTCTTCGCTTCATTACCATCAGAAATTTTAGTTTGGAGTTCTTTTATTTGATGACTAATTCTTTCACTTTCTTCATGAGCGGCTGCCAGCTCTTTTTTCGCATTTTCAAAAGCCCCGACTTCTTCAAGATTGTGGCTGAAGGTATCCACAATGTTTTTTATCTTGGCTGTTTTCGCATACTTTTCAACATACTGTTGAATCGCTGCCTCGATTGAAGGGATTCCAGAATGAATCAAGGCTTCTTTCGGATTGTTTAATTTTTTCCCTCCGCTTTCCTTAAGTTGGACAACCGAACTTAAATTATCTGAAATTTTTCTTTTAATACTTGCTGGCAAAGTTGCAAATTGATCAAAGTAAAGTTCTTCATTTCGGTTCAACTTTTTGACCTTAGTTTCAGTTTCATCTATAACATCTTCGTCTTTCTCTTCTCCGCTTTCAAGAAGTCTGATATTAAGTGCCGTCAGTGCTGAGGCAGGAAATAGATTTGGATTTTCAATTCCGTGATTTTGAAGATATTTTTTTGTATCCTCAAGAAACGTTTCTAAGGAACCATCATCTTTTGTCCGACCATCTAACTTATTAACGACAAAGATAAATCGGTCTTTGGATTGTTTCCCCTTAACTTTCATACTTTCTGATACCCGGCGGAGCAGCAAATTGTCATCATCCGTTCCTCGCTCACCTGTCATGATATAAAGCACCAAAGCTTTTGAGGATTCACTCAGCATCTCCACTTGACGCTTTTTGTGCTGTGGGTCTCGAGAATTATTCGGCCCTGGTGTATCTACAATCACAAGAGCAGCATCTTCTGCGATAACAAATGGAATATCTCCTAAAATGGTAATTTCAGACACTTTTTCATCACTATTGAGTCTGACCATATCGGCATAAGACAATATTGGCAGTTCTTCAATGAGCTCATGCTTATCATCATAGACTTTAGCCTGATAAGTCTCACTGTCTGTGTCTTTGATTCGCGTGATAATTGCTGTGCAAGCTTCTTGTTTTGATGGCATCAGCTTGGTTTGCAGCAGTGCGTTAATCAACGTTGATTTCCCAGCACTCATTGTTGCGACGACATCAACTTCAAACTCATTATTTTTCGCTTGTTCAAAGGCCTTTTTCAACGCAGGGGCTTTGAGTTCTTCAAATGGCCCCTCTTGAATTTCTTTGAAAACCTCTGAAATGAGTTTTTCCTTATCCTTTGTTTCTTTTGCAGGTTTGTGATTTAATCTACGAATCGTCAAATCTGACGATTCAAAAACTTCCTTCATGTCTTCGAAATCTAATTGTGTCCCGAAGAATTCAACGTCAAAATTTAAATCATTGCATTCTTCAACGAGAATTTTAGGTAAATCTTCAATCCACTCTTGAAGACGTATATCTGATTTCAACAAATTGCTATCCGCTTTTGGAAGCTTATTGTCAATTTTGATTTCAGTTTCGAGCTTATAGGGATTGTATTTTATTGCAATATTCTTCATAAGATCTCTCTATTTTCTAGATATTTTTCTAAAGCTGTCAGTCCACTATTGGCATAGGACGCATTAACTTCGACCTTATCGAAGTTAAGGTTATAGGATTCCTTTTTTAGCTTTTTAGTAAGTCGGTAATATTCATCCTTATCGTCTTCATCAGATAGGCCTTCATACTCATTTTGCTTCGCTAGAAAAGCATAATAAGCCGATATTGGAAAGACCTTTGGATTCTTGTAACCCAGTTCGATCAAATCCTTTATCACCTGTTCAAGGCTCTCAGGTATCGAATCTTCATTTTGATTGAATCGGTCAAACTTATTGACGACAAAAACGACTTTATCTTTCGGGACGTTTTTTGATAACCAGAGCAAGTGATTTTGAGCATCCTCTACACCTAGATTTGTCGCGTCTAAAACGCAAATCACCTCATCATAGTCTCCTTCAAGCAATGCTCTCTTCGTAATCTTTTGGTGGTCTCGATTCGTTGCTGAGTTTACACCAGGTGAATCAATAATGCACAAACGAGAATTTTTTTTCGAACTTTTTCTAAAATAGGATGAAATAATTAGGCTTTTATCTCGCTCAGCTGCTTTCAAATTCGTAAGGCTTATATCGAAGTCCAGATTATCAGTCTCAACTGCAATCTTGTCATCTTCAAATGGTTTATTAAACAAGTAGTTAATGTGACTAGTGCAGGCAACTTGCGAAATGTTCATTAAAGGTTTTCCAATCAAGGCATTAATTAGCGTTGATTTTCCGGCACTCATCGTTGCTGTGATGAATATTGTTCGCAACGGTTTTTTTTGAAACTCGATGTTTTTCCTGATCTGAAGTATCTGCTCTTTTAGGTAAGAAAATTTTTCTTCAACTTCTTTATTACTTTCTATTATTTGGATCACTTCACTAAGTTGATCGAATTGTTTTTTATTAAGCTTCTCACGCCATTTTGACATAGCTTGACCAAAATCGCTTTTTTGAGTTATCAAAATCAGATATAGGTCGCAAAGCAAAATGAATCTCATTTTTTTCCTCCAGAGAACATTCCAATAGCCTAATACTTCCTGATTTTCAGTTATTACAGAGTCTGATAGGCCAAGTATCTTCCAATATTGTTCCAATATTCCTTGTGCGTACTTTGTTCTTGTAACATGGTTCACAAGCAAACTTAAAGACTGAAAATATTTTTCTTTTGTTCGTGATTTACAGTGCAACATCGGATGGTTATCTAAATCTAACGCTGTGCTATTCTCAAAATTCATGGTTTTCCTTTCCCTATCATCCTCATAGTAACCCAATAACACCGTTTAATTCTTTCTCTTTTCAAAACGGGGAGATGACGGAATTAAACACTACTCAAAAGTTATTTGATACTAAAATATCTTTGTCTTGCATTATCATATCCGTCTGCAATTATTATTACATTTGATTCTGCAGATGCTCCTAGGAATGACCATTCCAATGCGGACCCTACTCTAAATTCTTTTTCCTGTACACTGCGACTATATTCGTTGAACAATTTTTCGCTGAAAAGGAAGTGTAACAGCAAAAAATAAAAAAGTATAATTTTAATTACCCAAACTATCTAAGCAAGATAACACATCTTCAATATCTTGATTTAAAAATTCTTCCATTTCTTAAAAATCAAATTCTTGAAAAACCTCTGATTGGTTTTTGAACTTTTTCATTTTCGTATCAAATTATCCAAAATCTAATCACAATTTTATTATCTTATTTTATGATAATAAAATCAAATATCATTAGGATAGATATATCATACTAATCAGACCTTTTTGAGATAATCCATCTGTCTACCCTCACACTCTTTTTCTTACATTTTACGATAAACCAGGAGTTATAGGAAACTTTGCAAGAGAACCACTTTACCTAATATATTAGGTTGGGTAAACACTTCTCTTTCGTCATCTAAATCATTCAAATCTGATAATATTTCTTCAATATCTTGATTTAATAAGTCTTCTATAGAATCAAAATCAATGTCTTCAAATCCATCTCGTATTTCATTTTTACAATCTATCACATTTTTTTGAAAACTAGTCTTTATTTTTCATCTTCTATCTTTGTTTCAGACTATTCTAACAGTTTGACTGCATCTCCTTGACTTCTCAACCACATCATAAGCCCTTCTCCAAAAGCTTCTGCTCGAATGATCCACTCCCCTTTGGCAACTTCCTGTTCGATTTTTGCTGTGGGTATTCTATCTAGTAAGGCCTCCAAAACTCCTGTGTATTTGAATCGGATATGCTGAAGCTCTCCGGTGTTCATGAATAGTATTCTTTTGTAAAATTCCGATTCACTAAACTTCTCTGAATATGGAATTGTAAATTTTTCTCCATCTGATAACAGATTTTTTACTCGATCTACTCTGTAAATTGTTGGTCCATCATTATTAGCATCTAGATGGTAAGCTAATAAATAAAAGTAAAACTCAGAAAAAACAATACCAACGGGCTTAACGTGATGTTTTTTTTCTGTGCCATCTTGACGTTGATACTCAAAGGAAATTAAGTTTTGATTCCTAACAGATGTGGCAATTTCCCAGATTATATTTATTAAATCTTTTCCATGTCTAAGTTCTATATAGTGGAGTCTTTGATTTCCTATAAGCTTTGAAACTTCTTTGGATTCTTTGATATTGCATTGTCTCAATAATTTATCTATTAAAGCGTTAAATTCATAGTGGTTGAATGCACGACTTTCAATTAATATTTTACAAAGTGCATAAACTTCCTTCTTAGTGAACCTTTTGGGTTCTGATAGAAGATAATAAGCGTTTAAAGTTTTATCATAGACAATTTTCTCATCTGTTTCAAAATAAAATTCACGTAAAAACTTAATATCCCGATCAAATGTTTTACTAGGAATATCAAACTCTTTTTTTATTTCTTGCTTTCTAAGATACTCCCCCTTGTTTAGTCGTTCGTTCATCCTTAAAACTCTTGAAGTCTTATCATTTTTAATAAACATTTTTCCTCTTTAATATTATACAACTCTATCATAGACAATTTTTGGGTATATAAAAATTATACCAGTTTTAAAAGTTAAAAGCTTAAATGGAAAGAATTCCTTAAATTATGACACCCTAAACGTGTTACCCATATTTTGACCCACCTATAGTGCTATTGTTATAGACAGGAGATTAAATTATGACACAAAAATCGTATTGTAATAATTGTGGTTCATCAAATACTCTAGAAGACTCATTTTGCTCAGAGTGTGGAGCGCCACTAAATCAGGGGAAGTCGACAACAGGCGAGGCTAAAACTATAACAAATAGAAGAGTGAATCATTCTAAACCGATTAAAAAAATCATTGGAAGTATTTGTGTTGGTCTGTTAGTGGTTGCTGCTGGGGTCACAGCAGTTGTAATCTATCATAATGAACAGACTCAAAGCAAAAAAACTACCGCACACGAGAAATTCCTATCCAGCCAGGCATCTCAAGAAAAAAAGCAAAGTTCATCCTCATTATCTGATTATAAAAAGCTTCAAAATCTTGCAATAGATTCTGTTGATAAAGCCTATAATACTAAAAGTAGCGCTGACATTTCCTCTGCTCAAGATGTGATAAGCAAATTAAAAAAGTCAGACCAAGCAGCCTTATCACAACGATTGAAAAATTTAACAGATCAAATTTCTAAAGAAAATGAAACGACATCATCTTCCTCGTCTAGTTCTAAAACAAACCCACAAACCTCTTCATTATTATCTCGTTATAGCGATGATCAAATTGAATTTGCACGTGTAACTGAAGCAATTGTTGTTTATTATAAATATACTTATCAACCTATTTCGATTAGTGTAACTAAAAATGAAGCAAATCACCAAGTGTTACCATTTGATAGTTCCATAGTCATTCCTCAAGAATCAGTTACTTTATCGTTTAGTTCTGATAATACAATGGCTGGAACAACTACTATTACTTATACTTCTAATCACAATGGTTCTATTAATTTCTATCATGAACCCAATCATTATCAAGATGACAGATATTTAAGTGATCCTGATTGGGTTAGGCAACAATCTCAAGAAATATTAAACGATATGACAACCATAGTCATTCCTACATCATTCGATGATAAAGCCTCCTTAATCATTTCCAAAATACAAATTAACTAGAAAAGGAATAAAACTTAACATGAAAAAAAATATAATTTGCCCACAGTGTGGCGCTAGTAATACGTCAGAAAATATATTTTGTTCAGAGTGTGGAACACCACTAAAACAAGAGAGCGCTCCAAAAGGTGAGCCTAAAACTGTAACTAATAGAAGAGTGAATCATTCTAAACCAATAAAAAAAATCATTGGAAGTATTTGTGTTGGTCTTTTAGTAGTTGCTGGGGGAGTTACAGCAGTCGTAATCTATCATAATGAACAGATTCAAAATCAAAAAACTGCTGAACACCAAAAATTACTATCTATCCAGGCATCTAAAGAAAAAGAGCAAAGTTCTTCCTCATTATCTGAGTATAAAAAACTTCAAAATGTTGCGATATCTTCCGTTGATAAAGCATATAATACTAAAAGTAGTGATGACATTTCCTCTGCTCAAGATGCGATCAGTAAACTTAAAAAGTCGGACCAATCGTCCTTATCTGAACGATTGAAAAATTTAACAGATCAAATTTCTAAAGAAAATGAAACGACATCAAAATCATCTTCCGAGGATAATACAACCACGTCTTCTCAAGAACAAATAAATCAACCACCAATTTTAAAGAAAGAATATAAAGCCTCAGGTAATATTCTACGTTTTTATCCGAACCCTGTGGGGCAAGCAGATGGTGTATACAGAATTGATACAGCTAATGATGATGGAACAGCAAATATGGGGATGTGGAGAGCTTATAAACAAGTAGGAAATATTATTTATGATTCTACTGATGGAAACCCAATTTCTGCGGGAGATATTAATGGCGGGGAACAAAATGCAGTATTTCAAACAGACGGTCCATCGGCTCGATATAATATAACAATTGACCCTCAATCAGGAAACATACAAATAGGTGGTGCAACTTTTGTACCAACTAACTAAGGAGAAAAAATGAAAAGTTATTGTGAAAAATGTGGAAATGAACTTAAAGAAGGTTCCAAATTCTGTGTCAAATGTGGGAATCCGACCAGTACAAAAAAAGAACAAAATATTTCTCCTGATTCAATAGAAACCGAACTAATCCAAGCCGATGAAACAATTATGGAGTTTTGTACAAATTGTGGGGAAGAAATGACCCCTGAAGCTGATTTCTGCATCAAATGTGGAGTATCCAAAAATAAAATCCATAAGTATTGTATACATTGCGGTTCAACTGTAACAGCAGAACAAGATTTTTGTATTAAATGCGGAACTAAAATTTCCTCAAACTTTAGTATCGGGAACATCAAAATATCAGATGGAACACAAGAACAAGTGGATAAATTCGCTAAAACTACAGTCGGAAGAGCCTATATTAACTACTGGTTGAAGTGGAACAATTATACAGAAAAAGCAACTAGACCAGATTTTTGGTATGCGTTGCTTGTTTGTGCCATTGTTTATTTTGTTCTTTTTATCATTACTGCTATTTTATCGGTAATACCATTAGTCGGAACCATTGTATCTATCATTTTTGTGGTATTTATTCTTATAAATCTTGCCCCGGTTATTGCCCTCTATATCAGACGCTCAAATGATGCTGGTCTCAATTGGAAATGGTTCATTTTAGCCACTGTTTTATCGGCAAACCTATTTTTAGCTATTTTACCAAGTAAAGAATAAAAAATAAAACAATTTAGTAAATAAGGTTCTGTTGCAAAGTTCTAAAATTGGTACCAAGAATTTTAGTTTAACACCTTAATTATGCTGATATCCTCCGTAAACCTTAAATTTCAAGCAATACCGAAAAACCGAAGAGCTTTCCATTTCTTCGGTTCTTTTTGTATATGCCTCGAATAGTCTCCATGCCCTTAATCGTGGAAGAGGCTGT
>OAWO01000485.1_pt1 | contig 15943 bp, 12 predicted proteins | sample 1495421 | NCBI WGS metagenome assembly OAWO01 (sample SAMEA2580162, study PRJEB22360) | human gut metagenome | biome: human gut; feature: human-associated habitat; material: faeces | place: Denmark | collected 2008/2010
TTATTAAAAATGAGTGGAAGTAAAAAAATGCCTGCAAAGAAAAAAACAACCAGAAGAAATACTAAAAAAGAACAACAGAAAAAGGCCGCAACACGCAAAATGATTGCTTTTTTTGTTGGGCTTCTTTTAATCTTATTTGCGCTTGCTCGCCTAGGAATTGTCGGAGTCTTACTTTATAACATTGTCCGCTTGTTTGTTGGTTCTCTTGCGATTGTTTTTCTTCTCTTGCTTGCTGGACTAATGATTATTTCCGTCTTTCGTAAGCAAGTTTTAAAAGAAAATAAAAGAATTACTCCAGCCATTATTTTAACTTTTATCGGCCTAATGTTTGTCTTTCAAATTCGACTTCATCAAGGATTTAATGAAACTTTTCATCTTATCTGGTCTGATTTAATGGCTGGCCGTGTCATTCATTTTGTCGGCTCAGGTGTTATTGGAGCATTAATCACCGAGCCTGCTAAAGCCTTGTTTTCAGTCATTGGTGTCTATATTATTGCTGCAGTACTTTGGTTAGTTGCTATTTATCTTATGATTCCAGGACTTTTCCCTAAAATGCGTGAAGATTTACATCAACGTTTAGCGAAATGGAAAGAAAAGCATGCCGAAAAAGCAGAAGCTAAAAAAGCAGCGAAAGCACTTGCTGAGCTAGAAAAAAAACAAGCTGTAGCAGAAAGAGAAGAGCTTCCAGAGGCAGCAGAAAATTCATTATTTACCTCAGCACCTACTGAAATTCCAATTAATATACCAGAAGCGCCTTTTGAAGAAAATGAAACTGAAACTGAAAGTCCAGTTTTAGCAGAAGTTCCTCTTGATGATGAACCTGTCAATTTTTCAAATACTAATAACTATAACGGTAACTATAAATTACCAACCATTGATTTACTGGCAGAAGTTCCTGTCAAAAATCAATCAGGCGAACGTGAGAATGTTCGTAAAAATATTGGTATTTTAGAAGAAACTTTCAAATCTTTTGGGATTGGTGCCAATGTTGAATCGGCAGTCGTTGGTCCATCAATTACAAAATATGAAATCAAATTAGCGACTGGAACAAAAGTTTCACGCGTTGTTAATTTATCAGATGATTTAGCATTAGCCTTAGCTGCTAAAGATATCCGAATTGAAGCACCAATTCCTGGGAAATCTTTAGTCGGCGTCGAAATTCCTAATGCCGAAGTTGCAATGGTTGGTTTCCGCGAAATGTGGGAGGCTGGCAAAACTAATCCAAGCAAATTGTTAGAAATTCCTCTTGGTAAATCATTAGATGGTGGAATTCGCACATTTGATTTAACAAGAATGCCTCACTTATTGGTTGCAGGTTCAACTGGTTCAGGTAAATCAGTGGCGGTAAATGGTATTATTACTTCAATTTTGATGAAAGCTTTGCCTAGTCAAGTGAAGTTTCTGATGGTTGACCCTAAAATGGTCGAACTTTCTGTTTACAATGATATTCCTCATCTATTGATTCCAGTCGTAACAAATCCACGTAAAGCTTCACTTGCCCTTCAAAAAGTTGTTGACCAAATGGAAGAACGCTATGAACTCTTTAGTCGTTATGGCGTCCGTAACATTGCTGGATATAATGAAAAAGTACAAAGATATAATGCAGAATCAGATGAAAAAATGCTTGAACTTCCTCTGATTGTAGTCATTGTTGATGAATTAGCCGATTTAATGATGGTTGCCAGTAAAGAAGTGGAAGATGCAATTATTCGTTTGGGACAAAAAGCTCGAGCAGCAGGGATTCATATGATTCTTGCGACACAACGTCCATCTGTTGATGTCATTTCTGGACTAATTAAAGCAAATGTTCCTTCAAGAATTGCCTTTGCTGTTTCATCTGGAACAGATTCACGAACAATTTTAGATACTAATGGGGCTGAAAAATTACTAGGTCGTGGGGATATGCTCTTTAAACCTATTGATGAAAATCATCCGATTCGTTTGCAAGGGGCTTTCTTATCTGACGATGATGTCGAATCTGTTGTGACCTTTATTAAAGACCAATCAGAAGCTCAATATGACGAAAGCTTTGACCCTGGTGAGGTAGATGAGAGTCAAGTTGGTACGGGCGCTTCAAATACAGGATCTGGTGACCCCTTATTTGAAGAAGCACGAAATATGGTTATTATGGCTCAAAAAGCTTCAACGGCTCAATTGCAACGGGCTTTAAAAGTTGGATTCAATCGCGCCTCTGACTTGATGAATGAGTTGGAAGCGCAGGGAATTGTTGGTCCTGCTAAAGGAACGACTCCTCGTAAAGTCCTTGTTAGTCCAGATGGAGAATTTATTGGAGGAGTAGAAGAGTGAGTGAAGAACTATATTATCGTCACTATTTTCTACAAATCTATGAAATCTTACGAGAAGATGAACAAAATAAAAAACTTTCAATCAAGGAAAAAAATGTTTTAGCTGATGCTTTGGTTTTAAATGAACGCAAAGAACCAGTTTTACAAATATTAGGCCAGCTTTATATGCGCTTAGAATTTTGGAATCGGCCTGCTGATGATGAGATTTTAAAAGGCGGCATGAAAGCCCCAGTCAGAACACTTTATGAAGAATTAAAGGCAGATAAAAATATCACTTCTTCACAAAAATTTATTCCAGGAGTTGAAGCGTATCGACCGATTACATGGAATGATGCTTTGTATGGAAATAAAATGACGGAAGATGATGGCTTTATCGGTGGGGGCTATGTCACTTTTGACTCTAATGAAAAATATAAATCAATGGAAGAGAGAATAGCCGTACCTGATAATGAAATTGTTAGAAATGCAAAATCAAGTTTTGCTAAACTCTTTCAAGTTGGTTGTTTAGGTTTTGCTCTGCTCATCCTGCTCCTTGTTCTCTTGGGGTTTGCTTTAAAAATGGTAACGAGGTAGTTAAAAATGACAGTATTTGATGAATTTAATGAAATCAAAAGAAAAGGACTCCCTCAAATTTTAGTAATTTTTGGTGAGTCAAGGGAACTAGTTGGAGAATTGAAAAATCAACTCTTAACAGAGGTTAATTTCGAGCCAACGGATTTGAGTCAGGCTTATTATGACTTAACTCCTAGTAATAGCGATTTAGCCCTTGAAGATTTGGAATCTCTCCCTTTTTTCTCAGATTCTCGGTTGGTAATCCTGGAAAACTTGGTTAATTTAACAACGGCTAAAAAAAGTGTTTTAGATGAAAAACAGTTGAAGCGCTTTGAAAATTTTTTAGATGATCCGCCGGAAACTACGCAACTTGTTTTAATCCTTTATGGAAAATTGGACAGTCGTCTTAAAGTTGTTAAAAAATTAAAAGCTAAAGCAGCTTTGCTTGAAGCACAAGAATTAAAGAGTCAAGAATTAATTCAATATTTTAGTCGAATAAGTCCTTTACCAAAGGCAGTTTTGAGTTTAATCGCCGCCAAATCAAATGATAATTTTTCAGTAATGAAGCAAAATATTGACCTCGTTCAAACTTATGCACTAGGGCGAGAAGTGACACTTGATGATGTGGAAAAAGTCGTCCCAAAATCGCTACAAGATAATATTTTTGCCTTAACTGATTTAATTTTTAAAGGAAAAATTGATGAGGCGCGTGATTTAGTACATGATTTGACCTTGCAAGGGGAAGATTTAATTAAAATATTAGCTATTTTGACAAATTCTTATCGTTTGTATTTACAAGTCAAACTTTTCCAATCCAAAGGTTGGCAAGAAAATCAACAAGTTGCCTTTTTAAAAATGCACCCTTATCCTGTAAAATTGGCCAATCAATTGGTTAGAAAATTAAACGTTAAATCCTTAAAAAATGGACTTTCTGATTTAATTAAACTTGATTTTGATATAAAAACAAGTGCAGCTGATAAATCCTATCTTTTTGATATCACTTTAATCAGGTTGACCTTGAAAAAAAACTGAAAATCTGTTATCATAAATAATGGACATTTTATAATGATGATGAAGAGGTAAAAATGCCGACATTTAAATTTACGCCTAAAGATATCTATGAAGCAGACTTCTCTACAAAGATGCGTGGTTACGATAAAGAAGAAGTCGATGAACTCCTTGATGATGTTATTGCTGATTATGAAACTTATCAGACTGAAAACTTGCGTCTTCAAGAGGAAAATGAGTTTTTGAAGAAAAAGATTGCTGAATTAGAAATGCAAGTTTCTAAACCAAATCAAGCAAATCTTGATGATACACAACGCTTTGACCCTAACCAAATTCTTCAAGCACGTTCAAGTAAACCAAAAGTGGAAATGCGTAATCCAAGTAATTTTGATTTACTCAAACGAATTAATCGTTTAGAACAAGCTGTATTTGGACCTAACGGCATTGCTAGTGAAAACAACTAAGAAAATATAAAATTGAAATGTTTTATGTTCTGCATTAGGTTTAGCAATGAACCTTTTTGCAAACTTCACAAGATGTGAAGGCAAAGATTTTGGTAAATGAACTTTATTGTTCTGCTTAATTTTTGATAGAAACAGTTTTCGGATAATCGCGCGATTTTTTTGTAAATCGTGAGGAAAGTCCATGCTCGCGCGTTGCTGAGATGCACGCAGTGATTGTGCTAGGTCAAACAATAAACCTAGGTAGGAGCGTCATGCCTAACGGCTGGCCAAAACGCTAAGTCTTTTGATATGCGTGAGTAGCCTGTAAAAGTGCCATAGAGACGAGTCTTAGAGGAAACTCTAAGAATGGAACGTGGTAAACCCCTCAAGCGAGCAACCCAAACTTATGGTCGGGGCACTTGACTAGCCAAAATGAAGGCGTGGTCGAGGCTGAAATTAAGAATTTTGGCAGACAGATGATTATCGAAGGGGAGATTCACGAATGTGAATTGAACTGGAACAAAACATGGCTTATAGAAAACTGTATGACACAGGCTGGGGCTTTTAGCCTCGGCTTTTTTTGATAAATAGTGTTTAATTGAAATAGATAGAATTATCTCTGTTCATTTTATGCAGAGAATGGAAAGTTAAAAAATGCAAAAGAAATTCAAGTTATTAGCAACTTCTTCAAGTGGTTTAGAGAGTTTAGTTGCTCGCGAACTTCGTAATCTGGAAATTGAAAATGTTTCGATTGACGACCGTTCACGTGTCTTCTTTGAGGGAAATTTGGCAACAATTGCTAAGGCGAATCTTTGGTTAAGAACGGCTGACCGTGTAAAAATTGTAGTTGGGGAATTTAAAGCTAGAACATTTGATGAATTGTTTGAAAATGTTTATGCGCTTCCCTGGGCAGAGCTCATTCCTTTTGGAAGCCAATTTCCTGTCAGCAAAGCTAAAGCGGTGAAATCAACTTTACATAATGAGCCGTCAATTCAAAGTATCACTAAAAAAGCGATTGTCAAAAAATTACAGACGACATATCATCGTCCTGAAGGTGTTCCAATTCCTGAAAATGGAGCTAAATTTTCAATTGAGATTGCTTTACACAAAGATATGGCAACTGTATTGATTGATACGACTGGCGATTCTTTATTTAAACGAGGCTATCGTTCAGAAAAAGGAGAAGCTCCTTTGAAAGAAAATATGGCAGCTTCGATTATTTTATTAACCAATTGGTTAGCAAATCCTCGTCGTGCTTTTGTTGATCCTACTTGTGGTTCTGGAACATTTACAATTGAAGCAGCAATGCTGGCTTTAAATATGGCACCAGGAATGAATCGTCCATTTGCTTTTACTGCATGGCCTTGGTTTGATGAAGAAATTTTGAAACAAGAAAAAGCTTTGGCCAAAAAACAAATTCGTACAGATTTAGAATTGGATATTCAAGGTTTTGACATTGATGGAAAAATGATTGAAATTGCAAAACATAATGCACTTGCGGCAGGCCTTTCAGATGTGATAAAATATAAGCAAATGCGACTTCAAGATTTTAGAACTGATAAGCTTGACGGTGTCTTAGTTTCTAACCCGCCTTATGGGGTGCGTTTGGAAGATGAAGAAGCTGTTGCAGCTCTTTATGGTGAAATGGGTAAAACTTTTGCGCCACTAGAAACTTGGAGTAAATACATTTTGACGAGTGATGTCGCTTTTGAAAAGCATTATGGGGCAAAAGCAACTAAAAAACGCAAACTATATAACGGAACACTTAGAACAGATTTGTATATGTATTTCGGAAAACGTATGAAATAAATTTTACTGACAGAACAAAAAGCTATTACTAAAACAAAAAAATTTTAGTGATGACGGCTGTCAGTAAAAATTCAGACGAGTTTGAGCAACTCTCGTTGTCTGATTCACCATTTTATTGGAATTGTGGGAATCTTATTCGGAGGAAAAATGTCAAACAAAAATAAAAAAAATAGAAACAAAAACAAAAATAATAACAATAATAAACCAAAAAATGAGCAACAAATTGGTGAAAAAACTTTGAAACTTCAAGATTTACAAGATTTTACCGTAGGGCAAATTGTTGAAGAATCAAAACGTGTTGATAAAGAAAATGAAGAAAATGAGTCTGTTTTAGATAAATATATTCGTCAGCACCGTGGAGAAATTGAAGAAGCTAAAAGTAAAAATTTGGACGAATTCATTCAGGCAGAACGTACAAATATAGAAGTTCCGGTTGAAGAAGAAAAAGAAGCTAAGTCAGAAAAACTTCAAGAAGTTTCCAAAGAGGAAATCGACGAGAATGATGAATTAGCAGCTTCAAAAATTGAAACTGAAAAAGTTACTGACAGTTCTGATTCTGATTTGTCAGCAGAAAATAAAGACTTAGAAGTTGCTGACAAGGAAAGCGAAGAAACTAAAAAATCAAAAAATGATTTAGTTTTAGATCCAGTTGTGATGGTCGACGCTCCTGTCAGTACTTTGCCAGAGCAAAAAGAAGCTCCGCAAGTTGAAGAAGTCAAGAAAACTGAACCAACTGACGAAGAAGAAGCCGAAAGTCCACAAGATGAGAAGGTAGTTGCTGCACCAGTTATGATGTCAGCAAACGAAGTTCCAATGGACGAGCCAAGTGAACCAGAAATTTCTGAAACTGACGCTGACACTAAAACTGATTCAATCGAAAAATCAGAAGTTGAACCAAAAGTAACAGAAGAACCAGCAGAAGAAATTAAATCTGATTCAAAAGAAGATTCTACTGAAAATAATCAAGCCCTTGAATCGGGAGCTGAGGAAAAAGTGACAGATTCACCAAAAGAGACAAAAAGTGATATTCCTGATAAAGTTATTACTGCTGAATCAGTTTCGCCTCACTTACTAGCTGAAACAACATCCTTTAAAGCAGATAAAGTAGAAGAAAATGCGGCAAAAATTACTGACGAAAAGTCAAAAAATCGTAAAAAACCAATCATTATTGGTCTATGTGCAATTGTTTTAATTGCAGCTGGAGCGATTGGATTTGCCCAATATAATAGTCATCAAAAAGGGAAAACGGTTCAAACTTCTCAAAGCAGTCAGAGTGATTTAGATAAATATCAGAAACAATACGATGCTTTTTTCACTGACAAATCACATACTATTTTGAGAAATAGTCAATTTAGCAAGTTATCAGCTCTTGAAACTTTAGTTGATGCTCACAAAAATTCCATGGCATGGTCAAATGCAGTTTCTGATACAGAAAGCCTAAAAGACCAAATTAATGCGATTAAGAAAGTGAATGCTCTCTTTACTAGCGCAGCAATTACTGACGGAAAAATTGATTCAGCAGCTAAAGTAGTGGCAAATGTAAAAGTTCCAGAAACTCCTAAAACAACCAATGAAACCCTGAATAAATTACTGACACAAGCCATTGATTTAGCTAAGAGCCAAGTTGCTAAGGAAAGTTCAGCTAAAGCGTCTGCAAGTGCAGCAGAAGCCAAAGCGAATCAAGGAGCTACTAGCCAAAGTTCTACATCAAGTACAGCTAGTCAAAGCAATTCTACGACGACTCCTTCGTCAGCAGCTTCAGCAGGTTCAAGTACAAATGCCAGCACAAGTAGTAATGCTAATGGTTTGAGTAGCAACGGAGTTAATTTAGAAGTATCAGCAGCACGTGTCCAACCTCAAGCTGGAGTCAACACGAATGATCCTGCTTTCACATGGGGAGCTGGAATTAAAGAAATGGTTCTGAATAAAGCCCGTGAACGCGGCTATATTACAGGAGATAATTATATTTTAGTTCCAACAGCGATTCATACAACCAATGGTTCCCAAGGTTTCCCAGCCGGAATTGTTAGTGGTTATTACAATCTTTATGCACCAGATGGTCGGTATTTAGTATCAATCAATGCTAAAACAGGTTTCTTTGTTGGTAATGGTTCTGGTCATGCTGATAACTTAGATTATGACGCTTAGAAAATAAAAAATAATCATCATTCAGATGATTATTTTTTTTACTGACAGAAACTTACTGACAGAAACTTACTGACAGAAACTTACTGACAAAAAACTTACTGACAAAAAACTTACTGACAAAAAACTTTCGCCAAAATCAGCGAAAGTTTTTACTTTTATCAATTAATCGATTAGAAAATTAATAAGTCATGGTCAGTATGAGTGAAACTTTCACAACCATTTTCTGTTACGTAAAGACAGTCTTCAATACGCACACCTACTTTACCAGGAATATAAATTCCAGGTTCGTTAGAGAAGCACATTCCTTCTTGAATTACGAGGTCGTTACCGGCAACAATAGATGGATACTCGTGAACGTCCATTCCAATACCATGTCCAAGGCGGTGATTGAAATATTCACCATATCCTGCTTTAGTAATTAAATCACGAGCAACAGCATCAACTTCATGTGCAGTTACACCAGGTTTAATGAAGTCCATAGCAGCTTGTTGAGCTTCCTTAACGATTTTATGTATCTCAGCATCAAAGTCATTAGGTTGACCAATAGCGATTGTACGTGTCGCATCAGAAGCATATCCGCCACTCATCACACCCAAGTCAAAGAGTAAAAGTTTATTTTCTTGAATTTCAACATTTTCAGGTGCACCATGTGGATTAGCAGCGCGAGCTCCTGATAAAACAAGCGTGTCAAATGACATCTGTGGAACACCCATACGTTTCATTTCGTATTCAATTTTTGCAACGATATCAGATTCAGTCACACCATTACGTTCAGCAGCAGTGGCAAAACCAATTTCAAAACACTTGTCAGCAAAATCACCAGCAACTTTCATTTTTTCAATTTCATCTGCTGACTTAATCAAACGCATCCGTTCAATCAAAGGAGTCAAATTTACAAAATTAATATCACCAAATTGTGCTTTCAACCCTTCAGTTTTAGCTAAAGGAATATCTGAAAATTCAACAGCAATTGATTTAACATCTGATTTTACATGATTTTTAACAACTTCCCAAGGGTTTTGAGAATCTTCATATCCGAAAATATCCAGACCACTTGTGTGTTCTTTAGCTTTTTCCACTTCCAAAGCAGGAGTAAATAACATCGGAGTTGAATCTCTAAAAATCATCAGCCCAGCAATTCGTTCATGGGGATCAATTGCTAGCCCTGTTAGATAATTTAGAGTTGTCGGATTAGTGATGAAAGTCATATCGACTTCCTTGTCATTCAGAAAAGCTGAAATACGTTCAATTTTGCTCAAAATGGTTCCTCCAATATTTATGAAAATGAGTTTCTTAAATTCTCGTGAAAATAAAAAACACTATATCCCCTATTCTACGCTATTTTTATTAAAAAATCACGTAAAAAAACATAGCTGAAGGTTGAAAAGGTTTACAGTTAATGATATAATTTGTAAATGAAAATGGTTTTCATAAATACTATGAATAAAAAGAAAAGAAAGAGGATAGCCAATTATGGTAGAATCAACAACAACAATTTATGATGTGGCACGTGTCGCCGGAGTGTCAATGGCAACCGTTAGTCGTGTTGTAAATGGAAATGCAAATGTAAAGGAAAAGACGCGCCAGAAGGTCTTAGACGCTATTGCTGAGCTTGACTATCGTCCTAATGCAGTTGCGCGTGGACTTGCAAGTAAACGTACAACAACAGTTGGTGTTATCTTGCCAACCATCACTTCAACTTACTTCGCAGCGATTACTCGCGGAGTCGATGATATCGCTTCCATGTATAAATACAACATGATTTTAGCTAATAGTGATAATGATGTTGAAAAAGAAGAAAAAGTTTTAGAAACTTTCTTATCAAAACAAGTTGACGGAATCGTCTATATGGGTTCATCTTTAGATGAAAAAATTAGAACTTCCCTCAAAAATTCAAGAACACCTGTCGTTTTAGTTGGAACAATCGATGGAGATAAAGAAATTCCATCTGTTAATATTGATTACCATTTGGCTGCTTATCAATCAACTAAAAAATTGATTGATAGCGGAAATAAAAAAATCGCTTATATCATGGGTTCATTGAAAGACGTTGAAAATACAGAACGTATGGTTGGTTATCAAGAAGCTTTGCTTGAGGCAAATATTGAATTTGATGAAAACCTCGTTTTTGAAGGTAATTATAGCTATGAACAAGGAAAAGCACTTGCTGAACGTTTACTTGAGCGAGGAGCAACTTCTGCAGTAGTATCACATGATACAGTAGCCGTTGGACTCTTGTCTGCAATGATGGATAAAGGAGTGAAAGTTCCTGAAGATTTCGAAATTATCTCAGGTGCAAATTCACCAATTACTCAATATACATATCCAACTTTAACTTCTGTTAACCAACCCCTTTACGATTTGGGAGCAGTAGCAATGCGTCTTTTGACAAAATTAATGCTTAAAGAAGATGTTGAACAAAATCAATTAGTTTTGGATCATGAAATCTTTTCTCGTCGTTCTACCAAATAAAAAATCAAGCCCTTTTGAGGGCTTTTTTTATTTAAAGTAAAAAGTATTTGACATTTGAGAGAAAAGTCGCAATAATAGAGAGATGATAAAAAGAATTTATTCAATAGATTAAATGAATAAATTGTTAAGGAGTTTGCTATGCAAGAATTAGATTTAATTATTGTTGGAGCAGGTCCTGTTGGTCTATATGCGGCTTTTTACGCAGGAATGCGCGGTTTATCAGTTGCAATAATTGAATCAGCGCAAGTTCCAGGTGGTCAACCCCAAAATCTTTACCCTGAAAAATTAATCTACGATATTGCTGGCCTACCAGCAGTGACAGGGGCAGATTTGACAAAAAATCTTTTAGAACAACTAGCACAAATCTCTCATCGATTATTTCTTGGGGAGAGCGTTCAAAAAATTGAAAAAGAAGAGGGGATTTTTTCTGTAACTACTGATAAATCAACCAGAAGAGCCAAAGGCGTTTTGTTGACGACTGGTGCCGGCCTTTTGAAACCTCGAAAGTTAGGAATTGATAACGAAGAAACTTTAGCCAATGAAGGAAAAATATCTTACTTTATCACTTCTCTAAAAGAGTTTGAGGGAAAAAATGTTGCGGTTTTTGGTGGAGGAGATTCGGCTTTAGATTGGTCATTAATGCTTGAAAAAGTAGCTAAAAATGTTCATTTGGTTCATAGAAGAACTGCTTTTCGTGGTCATGAAATTACAGTTGACCGAGTGATGAATTCTAATGTTCAAGTTCATACGCCTTATACTTTTTCAAATTTGATTGAAAATGAATTAGAATTAAAAAAAATAAAATCAGAAGAAAGCTTGAACTTTTCGATTGATAAAATTTTGGTTAATTATGGTTTTTTAACAAATCAAGTGACTTTAGCTGAAAACTTAGAAGTCAGTCGTAATGGTCGCGTTAAGGCCGATTCAATGATGCAATCCAATATTGAGGGACTTTATGTCGCAGGAGACGCAAGTGATTATCCGGGAAAAATGCCCTTGATGTCCGTTGGTTTTGGTGAAGCAGTCCATGCGATTAATGCCATGACGAAAAAACTTGAATTTGACCACCCACTTAGAGGGGGACATTCTTCATCCATTTTTTAAAATAAAAAGCGTATTCTAAATAGGGGTACGTTTTTTTTATGAAATACGGTATAATAGAGAAAGAAAAATGACTTGAACTTAGCTTCATTAATAAAATTGAGCCAAGTTTTATGAGTGCTTTGTTTAAAAAGCAAAATAAAAGTAAATTGGGAATGTTTGATGATATTAAATTTTATTATTTTAGTAGCCTTGGTTTGGGCTTTCATGGTTGGTTACTCACGAGGCTTGATTTTACAAGTCATCTACAGTTTTGGTACGATTATTGCGGCCTTCATTGCAGCCAGTAATTATAAAGAGTTAGCACAAAAATTGAGTATTTGGGTTCCTTTTTCAAATGCCACAGAAAACTCACATCTCTTACTTTTTAGTGATAAACTTCTTTTTCAACTCGATGATGCTTTTTATGCGAGCATTTCGTTTTTAGCAATTTTTATTGTCGTTTATGCTATTATCCGTCTTATCGGTTTATTTTTACATTTTGCACTTAGTCCTCTGGGAAGAAATGGAAAAATCATTGCTGGAATTTTAGGATTTGCGGCGACTTATTTTGGTTTACAAATGGTCTTGATGGTCTTGAGTTTGGTTCCTATTGCAGCGGTTCAAAGTCAACTTGATGCTAGTTTTCTAGCTCGTTTTATGGTTTTACATACACCGATTTCATCAGGAATCTTGCAAAACCTTTTTATTGAAAATATTGTCCACATTAATCCTCTAGGATAGTGCTAGGGGAGAAATCTACAGATACAACTTGAAATTTAAATAGAATGAATAAAAAAATTCTCCAAATATTGGAATATGATAAAGTCAAAGAACAGTTCATGAATGCTTTGACGACAGCGCAGGGTCAACAAGAATTAAAAGATTTAAAACCTTTGACAGATAAGGAAAAAATTCAGCTCCTTTTTGATGAAGTTGCTGATTTTCGCTTATTGACCCAAGAAAATGGCCTATTAAATTTAGGAAAAACAAATGATTTAACAGAAATACTCAGACGTCTAGAGCTTGAAGCCAGTCTTTCAGGCAAGGAATTCGTTGAAATAAAAAAAGTGATTCAATTAGGAATTAATATTCAACGCTTTTTTGATGAAGCTGAAAATGTTGAAACACCTTCACTAGCTATTACTTTGGAAAAATTGGTTGATTTATCAGCATTAGTCAAAAAATTAGAAATTTTTGATAATGCGGGAAGTCTTTATGATAATGCTAGTCTCGAATTGATGCATATCCGTGCTTCAATCAAGAGTCATCAATCAGAAATTCGGAAAATCATGCAGGAAATGCTGACCAAAAATCTCTCATCTTTGAGTGAAAATGTCATCACTATCCGAAATGACCGACAAGTGCTTCCTGTAAAAGCAGAAAACAAAAATAAAATTGCTGGTGTAGTTCATGATATGTCTGCTTCAGGTCAAACGCTTTATATTGAACCAAATGCGGTTGTTTCATTAAATAATAAACTTAATCAAAAGAGAATTGAAGAACGCCAAGAAATCACAAGAATTTATCGTGAGCTTGCTAGTCAATTAAAACCTTATAGCTTTGATATAAGACAAAATGCTTGGCTGATTGGTCATATTGATTTTGTTCGTGCCAAGTATCTTTATTTAGCAGCGAATAAAGCGACACTTTCAGAATTAACAACCGATAAAGATATTACCCTTTTTGCAGCTCGCCATCCTTTGATTGAAGCAAAAATAGTTGTGGCAAATGATATTAAATTTGATGCAGGGCTCAATACGATTGTTATTACCGGTCCAAATACGGGTGGGAAGACCATTACTTTGAAAACAGTTGGTCTGTTGACAATATTGGCTCAATCCGGTCTGCCAATTTTAGCAGCTGATGGCAGTCGAATTCATCTTTTTGATGATATTTTTGCCGATATCGGTGATGAGCAATCCATTGAGCAAAGTTTATCAACTTTCTCAAGTCATATGACTAATATTGTTCATATTTTAGCTCAAGCAGATGAAAATAGTTTGGTCTTGTTTGATGAACTTGGGGCAGGAACTGATCCAAAAGAAGGAGCGGCTCTTGCAATTGCTATACTGGAAAATTTACGTGAACGAAATGTGAAAACCATGGCAAGTACTCATTATCCTGAGTTAAAAGCTTATGGGGTCGAAACGCAACGAGTAATCAATGCAAGTATGGAATTTAACATTGATAAAATGCAACCCACTTATCATTTGCAACTGGGAGTGCCTGGGCGTTCAAATGCCTTGGAGATTTCTAGAAGATTAGGTCTGCCAGAAACTATTATTTCAGTAGCCAGTCAACAAATTTCTGACAGTGAGCATGATGTCAATCAGATGATTGAAAAGTTGGAAGAAAAAACACGTGAAGTGATTGAAAGTTCAAGAAATATTAAAAAAATTGAACGAGAAAATCAAAGTTTACATAAAGATTTGACGAAAGTCTATAATCAAATTAATCGTGAGCGCGAGTTTGAATTAGAAAAAGCACAAAAAGAAGCTCAAGAAGTAGTTAAAAAAGCGAGTCTTGAAGCGCAAGAAATTTTGAAGAATCTCAATGATAAAGCAGCGTTGAAACCACATGAAATTATTGCTGCTAGAAAAGAACTTGAAGGTTTGGCTCCAACCATTGATTTTTCTAAAAATAAGGTTTTGAAAAAAGCGAAAGCACAAAGAGGACTTAAGCAAGGGGCTGAAGTTAATGTCACTTCTTATGGTCAGCGTGGTAAATTGATTCGTTTAGAAAAAGATGGACGTTGGACGGTTCAAATGGGTTCAATCACGACTCGTTTAAATGAAGATGAATTTGAAGTGATTGAAAGTCCAGAACAAATTCAAGCCAAAACTAAAAATGTCAGCAAGAAGGTGACTTCTAAAGTCAAAGCTCAACTTGATTTACGCGGGATGCGTTATGAAGAAGCAGAACTGGAATTGGATAATTATATTGACCAAGCTCTACTTGCAAATTTGATTCAAATTACGATTGTTCATGGGATTGGAACGGGTGTTATTCGAGAAATGGTACAGAAAAAACTTCAAAAACACCGTCATATTAAATCTTATGAATATGCACCAATTAATGCTGGTGGCTCTGGAGCAACGATTGCTATTTTGAAGTAAAATAATAAATTTCTCAAAATCTATTTTCTTGAAATTTTAAGTGAATTACACTAGAATAGTCTTACTGAAGAAAATTATTTCAATGAAGGAGATAAAATGGAATATAATATTACTGATGCAACGTTTGATGAAGAAACAAAAGAAGGGCTTGTTTTAATTGACTTTTGGGCAACTTGGTGTGGTCCATGTCGTATGCAAGCGCCAATTTTGGAACAACTTTCAGAAGAACTTGACGAATCAGAACTTAAGATTTGCAAAATGGATGTTGATGAAAACCCAGCAACAGCCCAAGGATTTGGCATTATGTCTATCCCAACATTGATGTTCAAAAAAGATGGTGAAGAAGTAAAACGCATTGTTGGTGTTCAAACAAAAGCACAACTTAAAGCCGTTATTGCTGAATTATCATAATAAAAATTACTGACAGAACTTTTTTCTTCTTGAAATAAAGTCTGTCAGTATTTTTTTATATTCAATTCTAGTGAAAAGTTCTGTCAGTAAAAGAGAGTGAAAGCATGGCACATACTGACAAGTCTGTCATTAAAATGAGCGTGACAAAAGGCTTTTAAAATGATATGATTGAAAAAGAAAAATTTCAAAGAAAATAGGGATTTGGAAGGTCAAAAGGACTTTTCAAATTTTGAGGAGTTTAATATGTCAAAGAAAAAAGATACTGAACTTGAAATTATTGATACAGCTGACGGAGCTGTCATTAAAAGTGGAAAAAAAACAATCGCCGAAATTAAAGAAAAATCAGGAAATTTTGTCATTGTTTTTTCAGGTAAAGAAATTGCTACAGTGACTTCTTTTGAAGCAGCTCTTGAAGAAGCAATTATGGCCTATAATCTTTCGATTTAAAGATTTATTTGTGATTGATTTGAAATTTCTAAGTTATAACTTGAAATTAATAAGATAATTTGTTAAAATATTTCTTGTCGTCATAAAGCGATCTTGGGGTATAGCCAAGCGGTAAGGCAAGGGACTTTGACTCCCTCATGCGTTGGTT
>OAWO01000498.1_pt1 | contig 15684 bp, 15 predicted proteins | sample 1495421 | NCBI WGS metagenome assembly OAWO01 (sample SAMEA2580162, study PRJEB22360) | human gut metagenome | biome: human gut; feature: human-associated habitat; material: faeces | place: Denmark | collected 2008/2010
TGGAACTGTTCTTCGTCTGCGTGTGTACATAGAGCATCCCGTTATAGGTGTAAATTCCCTTGATTAAGAACTGTATGCCGAAACGCTTGCTACCCAAGTGGCGCATTTTGCGGTCGTTGTTCTTGTAGATGCTCTGCATTATCAGTTTCACCAATAGCGGGCTTTCGCCCGCCAGTTCCCGGAAGTAGATGTTCATGCGGGTATGCGAGAAGTCGGACGTATCTTCATTTTCCAAGAAGTCTTTCATTTCGATGTTGAGCATTTCCGGTTCACGGGCGTACTTGGCGTTGAATGAAAAGAAACTGCCGTCCTCGCAAATGACGGAAAAGTTCGTTTCGCCCGGGAAGCCCTCTGTCGTGGCTTTCACCCGGATTACGTTCTCCGCACCGTCCGCCTTGCCCGCTATGATATGGTTGCTTCCCAAATCCACATAGCGGACGGCGGCGGGGAAGATGATATGCACCGTCTTGGCAAAGGTCACTTCCACGCCGTAGGGCGTTACCATTTGTCGGTACGGGAGTTTCCGGGTAATCCCCCGGTACAAGTCGTTGCCAGCCGCATACTTCACGGTGTCGGTTTCCTGTGCGTTTGCCGCACACACGCCCAGCAAGAGGGCGAACATTACAAAAATCTGTTTCATTGTCAATTAAAATTTTAACGGTTGATAAAATGGTTATTGCTGTTTGGCGTAAAGCATCACCTTGTACCCGGCTTTCAGCTTTACTTTTACTGTCCTGAACTTTTTCGCAAGATAGCCGGACGTTCCTTGCAGCAACCCCCTTGTCACGTCCATAGCCACCTGCTGCCCGGCACTTTGGGCAAAGGAAATGCTTGTACCCAGCCCGCTGCCGATGTTCGCCATAGCTTCGTTGAACGCTTCCTGCTCCATTGAGGACGGGACGGAAAGCCCCTTTTGCCCGTCCGTGTCGAACACGGCAAGCTCCACCGGGATGATGTTGCCAGCGTACTCAATCGAAGACACCACTATGTCGAGCCGTTCGCCCTGCACCTTTGCCGTACCCGCTACAAGGGTATTCTTTGGCACGACTATGTTCCCCGCCTGCATGGGTTCAAGCAGCCGGAGTTTCACCGCCTGCCCGTCCATCAGCGTTTGGTCTTGGTGGATACAGGCGGCTACCGTGTTCTTTCCCATAGCGTAGCCCGTGCCTACCGCCGTGTTGAAGCCGTAGTTGCGTGGCTGGCTGTACGCCCGGATGAAGTCGGCATCGCTCATGGGCTGCTGCAATCCCGATACGGTTGTTTCCCGGATTGCCTGCACGGGCTGGGCTTGCGGCATTTGGGTGACAGTCCCGGCAACAGGCACTTGTGCCGTTTGCCCGTTCTGCCCGCCGTCATTCATGTATTTTGCCGCCAGTTCGTAGGACTTTTCCAAGAGTGCCATTTGGTCGTCAGCCGTAGGCGTGGCGTTCTGCTGTTGTTGCAGTCGGTCTGTCAGTTCCGCCACCTGCCGCTTCAAGTCCTCTTTTTCCTCGTCCACCACCGGGGTTTCGTAGAACGTGCTTAACTGGCGGTTGATGTCCCGGTAAGCCGCCCGTGAAGAAGCACCGCCGCCCCTTTGTGGCTTCGCATCTTCTTCCGGCATCAGGTCGATTTCCGTCTGCGGTTCTTCCGTTTCATCGTCCCCCGTGAAACCGAAGTCCTGCAAGGATTGTATCTTGTCCTGCTGTTTGCGGCTTATCACCGCCTGCTCGTAAGCCTTTTGCTTGTCGGCTATAATCCCGTCCTCTGCGGGCAGGGGTATGTCGGCATTGAAGCCGCCCACGCTTTCCACATTCACGTCCTCTTTGCCGGAGGGTGCGAATATCAGATACATGCACCCTGCAAAGGCAAGGAACATCAGCGGGAAGACTATCATTTTCCTGCGCTGCTGCACCTGCTGCGGGGTAAGTTCCCGTTTGGGCTTGTCTTCCTTTTTCGGCTTCCCGTCCGCCTGCGGTACGGTCGTGCCGTTCTCATTCTTCTGTACTTCTTCCATATTGCGGTCTGTTTAACGGGTTGATATTTTTGGTTGTGTCATTGCCGTGCAACGGCAGTTGCCTGATGTGTTCTATTTGCAGCCTTTGCCCGTCCCGTTTCCCGATGTTGTAGATTGATGAAACGGTGATATAGATAGACAAGCCACTAAAAAAGAAGAACATCACGAGGATAACCGCCAGCCTTTTGCCCGGCGTAATCCGTCCGCACATACGGCGCAGGCGGTCGTCCGCCCAGTCTTGTACTTTTCCGATATAACTCTGTTTCCTTTCCATACGGCTATCTTTTGACGGTTTGTAAATCCTTGTTTTCGGTAATGGTGAACGCTTCGATGATGAAGCCGTGCGGGTTGTTGTCGCTGCGTGTGGCGTTGAGCAGGCGGCACGAGGTCACGAGGCTTCGCACCGTCAGGCTACTTTCCCGGACAATCAACTGGCGGGCGTAGGTGTTCACCTTGTAGGGGTACTGGTCGAAGTCGCACTTCACGCTGTCAATCTCCACCGTCTGCGTGACGTTCCCCGAAATCACCCGGTTGTAGTAGCCCTTTTCCGCCAAGTCCTTGTAATAGTTGAAAGCGGTCTTGTCGGCAAGGAACAGCGAGCGTTTGATATTACTTTCGATAGCCCCCTTGTCGGGCGATAAGGTGAAAAACAGTTCGTGAAAACGCCGCACGTGTGATTTGGCTTCCACTGGTCTGTTCTGTGCCATGTCCTGCGAGAGTGCCAGCATCAGGCTTTTGCCGTTGTCGAGGACGTATATCTTCTGCCGCTGCTTCTCGGCGAAGCTGTACGAGTTCCACACGGCAAAGCCCGTCACCAGTGCGCACAGGCAGATGAATACCAGCGCAAAGAGCCGGATTTGCCGGAAACTCGTTTCGATGTTGTTCAATGACTTAAATTCCATATCCTTTAAAAATTTGATGTTGTTTATTTGAGTAGTTTTCCCGATACTTTTCCACCGACTGCGCCAACCGCAGCCCCGGCGACCGACCCGGCTTTCGACACGTTGCGGTTATAGGCGGACATACCGCCAGCCGACACAATCCAGCTTGCCACCGTTGGAATGGTGAAGTAGCCCACGATGCCGATAATCATAAAGATTACATACACGGTGCTGCTCCCGTCAGGAATGAAATTCGGGTCTGAAAGTTCCTGAATGTCCTTTTGGAGCATCAGCGTTTGTATGCGAGCCAGCACACTGCTGAACAAGTCAGACACGGGTAACCACAGGTAAATGGAGATATAGCGTGAAATCCACTGGGTCAGCGTGCTTTGGAAACCGTCATAGACGGAAATAGCGAACGCCAGCGGACCCAGTATGCTTAACACGATTAGGAAGAATGTCCGCAGCGTGTCTATAATCAGCCCCGCCGCCTGAAAGAGCATTTCCAGCAATTCCCTGAACCAGTCCCGGACGGACTTCTTGATGTTGTAAGCCGCCCTGTCCATATACATACCCGTCATAGTCACCATGTCGGAGGGCGACCAGCCCAGTTCTTCCAGTTGCCTGTCAAATTCCTCGTCCGATGCGAGGTAAGCCGTTTCGGGGCTTCGCATCAGGGCTTCATATTCCAGTCGGTCTTTCTGCGCCCGGTACTCATTCATGTCGAAAGTCTGCGTTTCCATAAGCTGGTTGCACCCTTTCACCACTGGCGACAATACCGTGTTGATAGTCCCCAACACGAACGTGGGAAAGAACATGATACACAGCCCCAGCGCAAAGGGACGGAGTAGCGGGTACACGTCTATGGGTTCGGCACGTGCGAGCGACTGCCACACTTTGGCGGCTACATAGAACAAAGCTCCCAGCCCGGCTATCCCTTTGGCTACCCCTGTCATGTTGCTGCACAAGGGCATCATTTCATCGTACAGCACCCGCAACACTTGGTGCAGGTTGTCAAAATCCACCGCTGCTAATAACATAGGCATACCATATTATATGTTACCAATAGCGTTCATCCGCCGAACCGTAGAGAGCCAGAACCCGGTCGGTGTCGTTCTTCTTCTTTGCCCGCAGGTAGGACACGGATATGTTCTTGCGGGTGTAGTAGTTCACAAGGTTGCGGTAGTTGAGCAAACTTCGATAAGCGTTGTCGATGATTGCCAGCCGTTCGGCATCCGTCAGCGACATACCCGTGATGTTCACTACATTTTTCAAGTCCTGCAACATGTCCGAACTTTCCGACATCAGTTTGGCGTAGCCGAAAGAGATAGCCGAAAGTTCGTCAGCCGTGAAATTCGGGTCAGCCAGCATGTTTTGGAAATTGCGCACGTAGATTTCGGATATTTCCGCCACCAGTTCAATGGACTTCTTCACCTTGATGCCGCCCTTGACAACATCGTGTACCGCTTTGAGCGCATCGTAATATTTTTTACCCTGCTGGAAAATCTTCTGTGCTTCCATAAAGCCGTCCAGCGTGTTCTTGGCTGTGGTAGAGGTCTGCACTATCTGCTTGGTGGTGTTGATGATACCCTGTGCCAAGTTGCCGGGGTCTGACACCACCCACTGGGCGGATGCCTTGCCGATGAAGCAAAGGCACACCGCCAAAAGGAGAATTGTTTTCTTCATGTTCTTAATTTTTAAGTTGTTGATGATTGTGGTTTACGTTTGCTTTCCGCAAGCCGCTTGATAGCCAGTTCAAGGTTGCCGCCCAGCTTGTCGGCAAGGGCGAACAGTTCCATTTTCTCGCTTTCCTCTGTCGTGAACGTGTAATATTCTTCCAATGAAACTTCGGTAGCGTACACCGCCGATTGTGTGCCGCCCAGCGAGAAGAAAACTTCCTTGTACTTCCGTCCGGGGTGGTTCGCCATGTTGATAGACAATATCTGCGAACGCTCCTTGTCGGTCAGTCCCAGCAGGTTTTGTATGCTGTCGAACTTGTTCAGATATTTTCTTTGGTCTAACAGGATTTTGCAGTCCGAGTTGTTGATGATACTCTCTTTCACTATGGGCGAGGAAATAATATCTTCCACTTCTTGCGTTACCACAATCGCTTCCCCGAAATATTTTCTGACGGTCTTGTACAAATATTTTATATAATCCGCCATGTTCGCACTTGCAATCGCTTTCCACGCTTCCTCAATTAGTATTAATTTCCTTATTCCCTTTAACTTGCGCATCTTGTTGATAAAGGCTTCCATAATGATAATGGTTGTTATCGGGAATAAAATCTTGTGGTCTTTGATGTTATCCAATTCAAAGACAATGAAGCGTTTATGCAATAAGTCCAGCTCCTTGTCGGAGTTCAGCAGGTAGTCGTATTCACCGCCACGATAGTACGGTTCAAGCACGTTCAGAAAGTTGTCGATGTCAAAATCCTTTTCCCGGACGTTCTTTTCGGTAAGCCGCTGTCGGTAATCATCCCGGACAAACTCGTAGAACGTGTTGAAGCAGGGCGTTACCGAACGGTCATTGCCTATCCGTTCGATATAGGCACTTACCGCATTGGACAACGCCACTTCTTCCGACCGTTTCGGTGCTTCATCGTCCCGCTTCCACAGGGTGAGTATAAGGGTCTTGATACTCTCTTTCTTCTCGATGTCAAATACCCCGTCCTCAACATAGAACGGGTTGAACGCTATCGGGTTTTCGTTGGTGTAGGTGAAATAAATCCCGTCCTCGCCGTGTGTACGGTTGTGGATAAGCAGGGACAGCCCCAAGTAGCTGTTGCCCGTATCTACCAGCAGCACGTGCGCACCCTGCTCGTAATACTGGCGCACCATGTGGTTGGTGAAGAAAGACTTGCCCGACCCGCTCGGCCCAAGTATGAACTTGTTACGGTTGGTGGTGATGCCTTTCTTCATGGGCAAATCCGAAATGTCGATGTGCAGCGGGCGACCGCTTACCCTGTCCACCATTTTGATACCGAACGGCGAAAGCGAACTCTTGTAGTTCGTTTCTTCCACGAACAGGCAGAGAGCCTGCCCCAAAAATGTGTAGAAACTTTCCTCTGCGGGGAAGTCGGCTTCGTTACCGGGTATGCCCGCCCAAAAGAGCGTGGGCGCATCGACCGTGTTGTGGCGTGGCTTGCACTCCATTAAGGCAAGCTGGCTTCCCACATCGTTGCGTATGCGTTTGAGTTCGTCCCGGTCATCGCTCCATGCCATGACGTTGCAGTGGCAGCGTACCGATACAAGCCCCTTGCTGTGGGCTTCGTTCAGGTACTCGTCTATCCACTCCTTGTTCACTTGGTTGGCACGGGAATAGCGGGAGAGTGATTGCATATTCCGGGCGGTCTGCTCGAAGTTTTTCAGGTTCTCGGCGTGGTCGTCTATGAAAATATACTGGTTATAGACGTGGTTACACGACAACAGCACGCCCACTGGGGCGGCAAAACTTAACCTGCAATCGCTTCTATCGGTGGACAGCTTTTCAAACCGTGTATCTGTCCCGACCTTGCCGGGCAAATCTTCCACGTCCGAAAGCGTGTGCAGGCACAGTATATCGTCCCCGACACGCATTTCTTCCGGGTACAGCCCGATGTCTTTCAGGCAGGTGGTATCGGTCTGTGATAGCGAGAAGTATTTCTCGATGATGCCCGCCTTTCCGTCCTGCCCGGTGATTTCCGATGCCGCCAGCCGGGTAAGGGTGACAAAACCGCTGTCGTTCATAATTCGTTCAAACTGCCCGACCGCTTCGATGAACTTTGTTGCCGCTTCCTTGTCGGCTATCTCCTGCGGTACAATCCTGCCCCGGCAGAGGGTGGAGAAGTCACTCTGTCGGCGGCTTCTTTCCCTTGTCGTTTTCGTCAGGAACAGGTAGCAGTAATGGTTCAGGAACGGGCGTTCATTGAAATGCCGTTCAAAACTCCGGGACAGGAAACTAAGCTCGTCCCTTTCGGTGTCGGGCTGGTAGTTCTCCTTGATGAAGAAGTCCTGCTTGTGTACTATGGAGTAGTCGGGCAGCACCTTGATAGCCTTGTACCATGCCGAATGTATGGCTTCGTACTCGGCACTGGTGACAGTGAACAGTTCGGGCAGTTCCACCCGGAAAGCCACCGTGATGTCGGCATCCTTTGAAATGATGCAGCCGTTCTCCACCGCCAAAAGGGGAAACTTCCTCTCCAGCGTGGTAGCCTTTAATGTATTCCTCATGTTCTTTCTTCCTTTCTTCTTTTGTAGTTGAACAGTCGGGGTATCGCCTTTCGGCTGATAATGAAGCGGGGGTGTCTTTTGCGGGCGGCAGCTTTCATCAGCCCGTGTGTACCGTATCGGGCATTCAGCCGGAACGTCTGCCACACGAGCAGCAGCGAAGCCGACACGATGAAACCGATACATAGCCACTGGTTCACGCCTGCCATGAACAGGACGATGAACACCACGAAGACGGCAAGCAAGCCGCCTGCAAAAATGAAAAGGTACTGGCTTTTCAGCCCCTTGAACTCCACCGGCTTTCCGATACCCCTGTTTACCGGATATTCAGACATAGCCGCTGTTTTAGAGGAAGAACGACCGCAGGATAGTGGCGGCGACAATCAGGAAGATACACGCCCCGAACCAACTGGCGGCAGTCTTTGAGGTGTCGGGGTCGCCGCTTGAAAACTTGTTATATACTTTTACCCCGCCAATCAAGCCGCAGACCGCCCCGATTGCGTACACTAATTTTGTTCCGGGGTCGAAATACCCGGTGATTAGGTTCGTGGCTTCGGTGATGCCCGCCTGCCCGTTGCCTTGTGCGTAGGCACTTACCGCAACGGCAAGGATAGCCGCTGACAAAAAGATTTTATTTTTCATTGCGAATTGGATTTTAATGCCGGGGTAGCGGGTGGATAGTCCGCTGTCACCCGGCGGATGAATAACTTGAAATTTTAGTGGCTGCGGCACGGATGCCGTCTGTTGGTTTTAGGGTTACCAATCAACCGTAATCACGCTGTTTCATGTTGTCAGTCTTATACATTATTATATTAAAGGAAGTCGTTCATGTCGAACGCTTCGTGTTCCTTGCTTGTATTGCCAGTTCCGGCAGGGACAGCAGCCGTAGCCAGTTCCGCTTCGTTGCGCCCCAGCAGTTCCGCTACCTTTGCCAGCCCGCCGTTGATGTTCTCCACCACCGCATCGTAGAGGTTCGTCCCCTCAATACTTGCCAGTGTCCCGGCGGCTTGCCGCTGTTCCGCTTCGGTGGGGTTATCGGCGTTCGCCGTGCGTACCGCTTCGCCCAGTTCGTCAAAGCTCACGCCCGTAGCCCGCCCGGTATCATCGTCATCGTCCATGTACCCGGCTATTTCCTCGTCCTCGTAGTCGGGTTCGTCATTCTCGTAACCGGGCGTTTCTTCCGCTTCGGGTGTTGCTTCCGAAATGTTTTCTTCCGACTGTTCGCCAGTTTGCGGCGCAAAAATAGTATCATTTCCAGCAGTTTGCGGGAGGTGTCCCGATTTGTCCTGCGCTGTCCCGATTTGTCCACTCTTGTATCGGCTTTCACCTACCAGCGTGTAACTTGAAACCTTATTTTGTGGAAGTGACACATCATCCGCTTTGCTCGTTGATGTCCGGCTGTCCGTGTAGCGATACCACAGCCACAGGGCGATATAGTACACCGCCAGCCCGGTAAGTATGCAATAGATTACCATAATCAGACAGGCTTTTGGAAGTGGCTTTCGTACAGGGTGTTTATCTCGTCTTGGTACTGCTCGAAGTGGCGCAGTAGAATGTTCTCCACGTAGCTGCTTACCGTCACCTTGCGCCCGCCTATCACCGTCACGATACGCATCAGCTTCTCGTGGGTGGTTCGGCTCACGTACAAGGGCTGTCGGTCTGCCAGTTCCACTTTCTGAAAGTAGGTTTCCCGGTAGTCGTCCGTGCCGCCCTTGCGCTTGCGGTTTGTCGGTTTCTCCACCCGTACCGTTTCAGTCTGCCGTCCCTCATGGGCGGTTTCCGTTTCGCCGCCGGGCTGCGGTGCGTCATCCGGCTGGTTCTCCCGCTTGGCAGGCACGCCCTGCGAGATAAGTTCTTTCATGAAATCCTCGTCTATCTTCGGCATACCGCCGCTTTGCTTTGCCATATCACTGTAATTTGATGTAATACACTATTTCCGTTATCAGTTCTTCCAAGTTGCTTCCCCTTACCAGCGGGCGGCTGGCGGGAAAGAGCGTGGAGCGGAACACCGCTTTCTTATCTGCTACCAGTTCCTTTTTGTAGCGTTTGGTATCGGGGATAAAGGTTTTCATTAGCGGTAGTTCCAGTTCCTTAATGGTTTTGTCATAGGCGGTGTAAAGGTCTGTTTTCTCCCGCCCGTCCACCATGTTCCAAAAGAGGTACAGCCCGGCAAGTCGGCAGGCTTCATTCTTCACCAATAGCTTTTGGATAGCCATTGCGAACGACAGGCTGCTTTCCAGCACCACCTTGTCGGCTGAAATGGGGGTGAAGATGTAGTCCATGCCAGCGAGGGAGTTTATCACGCCCTCGCTGTTCACCGTGCCGGGCAGGTCGAAAAACACTATATCCGGCACGTGTCCGACGGCTATATGTTCGTCAGCCGTTGCAATCGCCTTTTCGGGTGAACTGCATAATACCGGGTAGGCTTTCTTCCCCAGCCGGGTAAACTGTTCATACGCCATTCGCTTGTAATCTTCATCCGCCCCCACCTGCTCGGCATCCCGCTTTCGCATCCCGGCAATGGAGTGTTGCGGGTAGTCACAATCGACCACCGCCACATCGTAGCCTTTGAGGTAATAGAGGTAACTCGCCGCCAGTACGGTAAAGGTGGTTTTGCCGACCCCGCCCTTTTGGGTGGAAAAGGCGACATAAAGGGGTGTTTTCTCGTTTTCCATATTGCTTTCGTTCATTATTGGTTGATAGATAGATTTATTTATTGCTTTCAATCATTCTTTCCATATTGCAATCTTGAAATATTGAAAGACTGTTTTATTTCAATCTTGTTTTCCAGCTTTCATTCTTTCTTGGAATATTGAAATCCTGCAATCATGCTTTCAATCATTCTTTCCTGATTGGAATATTTCTTTCAATCTTGCTTTCAATCTTGAAATCCGATGCAAAAAAAGGGAGAAAAAACGTCCCCTGAAAACCTTGTCCCGTTTTGTCCTGCGCTGTCCCGATTTGTCCACCAACCACCTATTTTACAGCATTATAAATCACCGTTACTTTGCAGCGGAGTAACGAACCGCTGGGGGCAGAGGGGTAAAACAGGGCTGGTTAATGGCAGGGCTTACCGTTTCACGCTAACCCCAATCCGTCCGTGACGGATTTCGATTTTCGCCAGAAAATAGCAAGGTGTGTTTTGTATGCTACAAAACCGTTTTCCGTGCCTGAAAACGCCTTGCCCCTTGCGGGGGTAAAAATCACTCCGAAGTCGTAATTTTTTAATTCAAAGAAGTATGGAAACAAGAAGAACCAACAAGGGCGGTCGCCCCGCCCTCGCAGACCCGGCGAAGCACCGCCATGTCCTTTACCTGAACGACCGGGAGAACGCCCGCTTCCTCTCGCAGTGGGAGCAGTCGGGCGTTACGAGCAAGTCCCGTTTCATCGCCGCACGGCTGTTTGGTGAGCCGTTCCGGGTGGTAAAAGTGGACAAGTCAGCGGTAGAATACTGTGCCCGGCTGACCGAATTTTACGCCCAGTTCCGGGCGGTTGCGGTCAATTACAACCAAATTGTAAAGGCGTTGCACGGCAACTTTTCGGAGAAAAAGGCACTGGCTTTTCTCTATAAATTGGAGAAAGCGACCACCGAACTGGCGATGCTGAACCGCCAAGTCATTGCATTAACCAATGAATGTAAGGAACTATGGTTGCCAAAATAAGCACGGGCGGCAATATGTTCGGCGCACTGGCATACAACCAAAACAAGGTGGATAGCGAAGAAGCAAAAGTGCTTTTTTCCAACAGGATGCTGTTAAGCGAGGACGGGCATTTCAGCATCGGCGAGTGTATGCGCAGCTTTGAAATGCAGATGCCCGTCCAGCTATCCACCAAGAAGCCGATACTGCATATTTCCATAAACCCGCACCCGGAAGACGTGCTGACCGACCAGCAGCTTTCCGACATTGCCAAAGAGTATATGCAGAAGTTGGGCTATGGCAACCAGCCTTATTTGGTGTACAAGCACACCGACATCGACCGCCACCATATCCACATCGTGGGGTTGCGGGTGGACGAGAACGGCAGACCGCTGAACGACAAGTTCGAGCATCGGCGCAGCAAGCAAATCACCCGTGAATTGGAGCAGAAATATAACCTGCATCCGGCAGAGAAGAAAGCAAGGACGGAACGCCCGGAACTTAAAAAGGTGGACTACACCACCGGGGACGTGAAGCACCAAATCGGCAATACCGTGAAAGCGGCTTGCTACGGCTACCGCTTCCAATCATTCGGGGAGTACAAGGCTTTGCTTGCCACCTATAATATATGTGCCGAGGAAGTCAAAGGTGAGGTAAACGGCAAACCCTATCAGGGCATTGTCTATTCCGCTACCAATGACAAGGGCGAAAAGGCGGGCAACCCGGTAAAGGCTTCCCGTATAGGCAAGTCGGTGGGCTATGAAGCGGTACAACGCAGAATGGAGAAATCGGGCGAAGCAATCAAGAACGGGAAACTGAAAGAGCGCACCCGGAAGATTGTAGCCGATGCCGTGAGGAATACCCGCAGCCGCAAGGAACTGGAACAGCAGCTAAAAAAGCAGGGCATTGACGTGGTATTCCGTCAGAACGACAGCGGGCGTATCTATGGCGTTACGTTCATCGACCATGACAGCCGGGTGGTGCTGAACGGTTCACGCTTGGGCAAGGAGTATTCGGCGAACGTGTTCAACGAACGTTTTTCGGGCGAAACCGGAAATATACACCAGTCAGAAGTGGAAACACAACAGCGGGAACAATCCACGCATCAGGAACAGCCGGGCTTCACGCCGAAAGCCGACATCGTTTCGGGCGTGGCTTCTGTGCTGGGTGCTTTCGGCGGTTTGCTGGGCGGCGGTGTATCAGGCGGTGACGAGCCGCAGGACACCGCCCGCCAAAAGAGAAAGAAGAAAAAGAAGCGCACAAGGCGCATTGACTAACTAAAAAACATTACAATCATGCAGCAAGAAGATGATTTGAGAGGGCTTGCAAGGGTCATGGACTTTATGCGAGCTATCAGTATTCTATTCGTGGGAATAAACGTGTACTGGTTCTGTTACTCCACCCTGAAAGAGTGGGGAGTGACTTTTGAGGTGATAGACAAGATACTGTGGAACTTCCAGCGCACCACCGGGCTGTTCTCGTCTATCCTGTGGACGAAACTTTTCTCCGTGGTGTTCCTCGCCCTGTCGTGCATCGGCACTAAGGGCGTGAAAGAGGAAAAGATAACGTGGACGAAGATACATTGCAGCCTTGCGGCGGGTGTGGTGCTGTTTTTCCTGAACTGGTGGTTGCTGGAACTTCCGCTGCCACACACGGCGGACACCGTGTTTTATATCGTCACGCTGTCGGTGGGCTATATTTGTATGCTCATGGCAGGTACATGGATGTCCCGATTATTGAAAAACAACCTCATGGATGATGTCTTTAATACCGAGAACGAAAGTTTCATGCAGGAAACAAGGCTTATCGAGAACGAGTATTCCGTAAATTTGCCTACCCGGTTCTACTATAAAAAGAAATGGAATAATGGCTGGATAAATGTTGTAAACCCCTTCCGTGCCAGTCTTGTATTGGGTACACCGGGCAGTGGTAAGTCGTATGCGGTGGTAAATAATTACATAAAACAGCAGATAGAGAAAGGTTTTGCCCTCTATTGTTATGATTATAAGTTTCCTGACCTTTCGGAAATCGCTTACAATCATTTGCTTAACCACTTGGACGGCTACAAGGTCAAGCCGAAGTTTTACGTTATCAATTTTGACGACCCACGCAAGAGCCACCGATGCAACCCGATAAACGCCAGCTTCATGTCGGACATTGCGGATGCTTATGAAGCCAGCTACACGATTATGCTCAACTTGAACCGCTCTTGGATAAGCAAGCAGGGCGATTTCTTCGTGGAAAGCCCGATTATTCTTTTGGCGGCTATAATTTGGTATCTCCGTATCTATCAAGGCGGTAAGTATTGCACGTTTCCCCATGCCATAGAACTGCTGAACAAGAAATACGCCGATGTGTTCACGATTTTACGCAGCTATCCCGAACTGGAAAACTACCTTTCCCCGTTCGTGGATGCTTGGGAATCTGATGCTAACGAACAGTTGCAGGGGCAGATTGCCAGTGCGAAAATCCCGCTTTCAAGGATGATAAGCCCGGCACTTTACTGGGTAATGACAGGTGATGATTTTTCGCTGGACATCAACAACCCGAAAGAGCCTAAAATACTGGTTGTCGGCAACAATCCTGACCGCCAAAATATCTACTCGGCAGCACTGGGGCTGTATAATTCCCGTATCGTGAAGCTGATAAACAAGAAAGGTCAGCTTAAAAGTTCAGTGATAATAGACGAATTACCGACCATATATTTTCGTGGGCTTGATAATTTGATTGCGACCGCCCGAAGCAACAAGGTTGCGGTTCTGCTGGGCTTTCAGGATTACAGCCAGCTTACCCGTGACTACGGGGACAAGGAAAGCAAAGTAATCCAAAATACTGTGGGTAACGTGTTTAGCGGTCAGGTCGTCGGTGAAACGGCAAAAATACTGTCGGAGCGTTTCGGAAAGGTGTTGCAGAAACGGCAGAGCATGACGATAAACCAGCGGGAGAAATCCACCTCAATAAGCACCCAAATGGACAGCCTGATACCCGCCAGCAAAATATCCAACCTCACGCAAGGCATGTTCGTGGGTGCTGTGGCGGACAACTTCGATGAACGGATAGAACAGAAGATTTTCCACTGTGAAATCGTGGTGGACAATGAAAAGGTGAAGCGGGAAACCGCCCGTTACGTGAAGTTGCCGCAGATAATCGACTTCACGGACAAGGACGGCAACGACCGGATGCAGGAGGAAATACAAGCCAACTACGACCGCATCCGGCAGGAAGTCCGGCAGATTGTCGAGGACGAGATAACCCGGATTAAGAACGACCCGGAGCTATGCCACCTGATTAAGGAGGAAGAATAGCTGTATATAATAATGTATGGAGTGAAGAACAGCCGATGTAGCTTTACGGTTGTTCTTCATTCTGCTTTTTGGTGCGGTAGGCTTCAAAACGCATTAATATTTCGTGCAGGTTCTTCAATGCTTCCACAGCCTTGCCTATCGGTGGCATCTTGCTTTTGTCGAAAGTCAGTTTCTTCAAATCGGTAGTGTACGCCGTAGCCACTTCGGGCAACGCCATGACCGCTTCGGCATCCTTGAATATCGGTGCATCAGCCAGCGACAAGTGCGAACGGGAGTTTTTATTTAGTCCGTCCTCTATTGTCACCCGGTACATGGCATCCAAGAAATCTTCTGAATGTAGGTAATCGTGATATTCCTGATTATGATAGAGTGCCGACAAGTCATAAACGTCACGGATATGCTTTGCCAACAGTGCGGCTGCATCCTCATTGTAAGACAGCTTTACCAGCCTTGAAACCTTGTCGCAGATAGTCTTTCGGGGGTTGATGCACTGCATTTCAAAACTTTCCAGCCCGTAGGTGTTTATCAGTTCCTCTTGCCCGATGCTTTCAAGAAAAGCGGTCACAATCGGTTTGATAACCCGCTTGTCGGCCGGGTAGAACATCAGTTTTTTATCCGGCAGGTCACAAGACTTTATTTCTACTTCCAAATGTTCTTTCAGTCCCACACCCTGAAATACATTGTCATAAGAAAAATACAGTTTGCGGTAATTACCGCCCGTTTCCGACAAATCTTCCTTGTATATGTCACTGTTGAGTTCGGCTATGTATTTGGAAAGTTTCTTGTTTAATGTCTTTTCCGCCTGCTTGGACGCACCTTTATCTCCCGTGAACACGAACAAGTCCAAATCTTCCGAGAAGCGTTCTATCAGCCCGTAGGCTTTGGAAAGTGAAGTTCCGCCTTTGAAGTAGGTCTTATCCGCATATTCGGACATGGAAATATCCCGCAGTATCTTCGATACCCAGTAATCCTTTTCCATGTGCGACTGCTCGTAGCCGAAATATTCAGCCGCCAGTGCGATGATTTCCTTGAACGCTTCCTTGTCCGAATGTAAATTCATATTTCTGTCCTATGCCGTTTTATAATCCAAGTTGAACCGTGTCGTGGGAAGAATGGTCTTTGCCATTTCCGTTTGCAACACGGTTTGTCTGATGTCGCCCAGTATGTCCGCCACCACCTTTCTGACACGTGGCGGGTAACTTTTCGCCAAAGATACGATTTTTTCCAGTTCCGGCAGGCTGTACCCGTTGAAATATTGGCTTTTGACCCGGTTGTAGATGTCCTGTCCGGTTGTTCCGGGTATGCGCTTCATGTCCTTTATCGCATCGAGCAGCCGCAAGTACGGGACAAGGCTTTCATCCGGGTAGTCCATGCAGTAGGCTTTCACGCACTCTATATCCAAGTTCTTGAAACGGAAACGACGAACTGGGTTAGGAGTGGCTATTGTTATGGTTGTGGCGACCTGTTCGGTCAGCCCCATTTTATTATAGACGTAAGCCCCCGTGATATAGCCGTTCAGTTTTTCGGTAAGATAACGAAACTGTTCATCCTGATAGACGGGCAGCTTCCCCAATCCTAAGACCGATTTCTTGGGGCGGTAGTACGCCCCTTTTTCAACCCGTACCAGTACCCCTTTGCGGCTCTGTTCGGAGAGCA
>OAWO01000512.1_pt1 | contig 15427 bp, 9 predicted proteins | sample 1495421 | NCBI WGS metagenome assembly OAWO01 (sample SAMEA2580162, study PRJEB22360) | human gut metagenome | biome: human gut; feature: human-associated habitat; material: faeces | place: Denmark | collected 2008/2010
CATCCGTAACTATCATGACAGAGGCATGATGAAATGGGGAGCTTTCGCCACCGGAGAACTGTCTGAGGCACAGCGGAAATTGCGAGAGAAAGAGGAATTAGAAAATGAAACATTCCCAAAGAAAGCAACTTCAAAATTAGACGATTAAGATTTTGCACATCATTCTGGTAACTCAGACTGTGCAAAGGCATAATAATTGCCATCCGGATCTTGGAAGTTAAAGTTCACCATACCTTGGAAATCATTGATTTCACTCACTGTATCCGTTGCTTCAGCAACACGCGAGTGCCACTCTTCTAGGTTATCTACAGTAAAGAGCATTGAGCCTTTCATGTCCGCCACTTCTGGTGAATTTTGACGAATAAAATCCAGATTCCATAATTGAATACGTGCGCTTGGCGCATTCGCATCCACTGCAAAAATCACCGTTTCTTGTGAGCCTGAACCTTGACGGCGAAGTTCTTGCAAACCGACTTTCGTCCAAAATTCTGCGTGCTTTGGGACATCTGAAACATAAAGCATATTACAAAGATTAATCATAGTATTTTCTCTTTTCTATAAAGTAAACAAATGGCGGTTTGTTATAAACGCACCTTCTTCTTATACATTGATTATCCCACAGTCTAAGGCAAAAAACAATTTAGAAACTCTGGAATACCGAGAGGGATAATTTATACATTTAGCCAATGTAATAAGAAAATGCATCTTTTTAATAAGAGTTCTCTTATTTTCAAATATTCAGTTCATTTTTCCAAGTCTAATTGCTCCTCAAAGCCTATGTTCCTGTGCTATACTAGAATTATAAAATTACGCGACTAATCACGGAGGTTCTCATTTGATTCAATTTAATTTTTTATCGAAAACTTTTAATGTCATCATAAAAGTCTGTTTAAGTTTACTCGGGTTGGTTATTGCCTTCCTTATGTTTAAAGAGATTTGGGTCCTTCTCTCCTCCTTCACTACTGGATTTATTGATTACAGTTTCTACGATATTATTGACCGTATCTTAACTTTTTTCCTCTTTTTGGAATTTTTAGAACTCATCATTCACTATCTTTCGGATAATGATCACCCAACAATCAAGAAATATATCTATATCGCCGTTGCTTCGATCGTTCGACTTTTGATTTCAAATCACGAAACTTCTCAACTCAGCCTGTTCCTCCAATGTTCAGCCATTTTGGTCCTCATCATTGGAACTGTGATGCTCAACCTTTGGGGAGATTTAAAATAATAAAAACCTTCGCTTATTGTCGAAGGTTTTTTACATCCTCTTACTTAATACTCATCTGTGCAACCGTAAGAAGAACTGCAGGAACGCGGTATGGTGAACATGATACATAATCCAAACCGATGTTTTGAAGAAAAGCAACGGAGTCTGGATCGCCTCCCACTTCACCACACACCCCAAAACTAATATCCTTATGCCGCGGTTTGACAAGCTCTATTGCTGTTTTCATCAAACTGCCCACGCCTTTCTGATCCAAATGTTGAAAAGGATCATCTTCTAAAATCCCTTTCTCAATGTAGTCTGGCAAAAATTTGACCGAATCATCACGAGAAAAGCCATAGGTCAGCTGTGTCAAGTCATTGGTACCAAAGCTGAAGAACTGTGCCGAAGTCGCAAGCTGGTCGGCCGTCAAGCAGGCTCTTGGAATTTCAAGCATTGCACCGATTTTATATGTCAGTTTCATCTTGTGTTTTTCAAAGACATGTTGAATTTTGTCTTCCAACATCTTTTTAAGATAAGACAATTCTTTTTCTTCAGCAACTAAAGGAATCATAATCTCTGGTTTGACCTGCTTTCCTGTTTTAGCAAGCTCCAAAGCAGCTTCCATTATGGCTTCAACCTGCATTTCATATATTTCAGGATAAGTTATGGCTAAACGACAACCACGATGCCCCAGCATTGGATTGAACTCTTCAAGATCTTTCCCTCTTTGCATGATAAAGTCAACCGTTTGACCGCATGCTTCAGCCACTTGTTCATATTCTTCCTTCGTTTTAGGCATAAATTCGTGAAGCGGCGGATCCAAAAGGCGAATCGTACACGGCATTCCCTCGGTGAGATTCAAAATTTCAGCAAAATCTTTTTTCTGAATTCTTTGAGTGTTTCAAGCGATTGCTTACGCTGCAGTTGATCTTCTGAGAGAAACATTTTACGCATTTCCAAAATTCGTTCTTTTCCAAAAAACATATGTTCTGTACGCGCCAAGCCAATACCGCTCGCACCAAACTCTAACGCAGCTCTGATATCTTCAACAGTTTCAGCATTTGCTCTGACCTGCAACTTCCCTATGTGAGAGGCCCATTTGAGCACTTTTACTAAAAGATCGAGATCTTGTGCCTTATCAAGTTTAATTTCACCCCGGTAGATTTTTCCTGTTGTACCATCTACTGAGAGTAAATCACCTTCATTTATGGTATGTGTACCATCGTATGCTTGTTTGAGTTTTTCATTAATCGTTAATTGTTCACATCCAACCACGCAGCACACCCCCATACCTCGTGCTACGACAGCCGCATGAGAGGTCATTCCTCCACGAGATGTGACAATGGCCTCACTCACAACCATACCTTCAATATCTTCTGGTGAAGTTTCTGTTCGAAGAAGGATAACTTTTTGTCCCGCCGCGTGTGCGTTTTGCGCATCCTCTGCATGGAAATAAACTCTCCCAGAAGCTGCACCAGGGCTCGCAGGTAATCCTTTTGCTATAGCTTGACTCTCCGCCAACATTTGTTCATCAAACACAGGATGAAGCAGTTGAGTAATCATGGAAGGCGTTAGGCGTTTCAAGCTCTCCTCCTTACTTATTACGCCATCTTCTGCCATTTGAGTCGCAATTTTAAAAGCGGCCTTTGCTGTTCGTTTCCCGTTACGTGTTTGAAGAATGAAGAGTTTTCCCTCTTCTATGGTAAACTCGATATCTTGCATATCTTGATAATGCGCTTCCAACTGATGGCATATTTTTTCAAATTGCAAATAAATCGCGGGTTGGTCTTGTTTCAGCTCTTGTATTGGACGCGGTGTCCGAATCCCTGCAACAACATCTTCACCTTGAGCATTCAGCAAAAATTCGCCAAAAACACCGGCTTCTCCTGTGGCGGGATTACGTGTAAAGGCAACTCCTGTGCCACTATTCCCGCCAGTATTTCCAAACACCATTTCTTGGATATTAACAGCTGTTCCAAGTTTATCGGAGATTTCATGGATACGACGGTAAGTTACAGCGCGCGGATTATTCCAAGAAGTAAATACCGCTTCTACTGCAGCATAAAGCTGTTTAGATGGGTCTTGGGGAAAGTTTTCACCAACCTCTTTCAGATAGATTGTGGTAAATTGTTGGATAATCTCCTTCCAATCTTCCGCTTTCATCTCAATATCTGAGCTGTAACCATGTGCTGCTTTATATTGCGTGAGCGCTTCTTCAAAAATGTTTTTATCCACGCCTTTAACCACATCGCCAAACATTTGAATTAAACGACGGTAACAATCATAAGCAAACACAGGATTCCCAGTCTTGCGGGCAAAAATTTCAACACTCTGATGGTTTAAACCTAAATTCAAAATGGTATCCATCATACCCGGCATTGAAAATTTTGAGCCACTTCTGACCGAAACTAAAAGTGGATTTTCCTCATCTGCAAATTTCTTCCCCGTTTCATTTTCTAGCCTCACAATATGCTCTTTTATTTCCTTAACCAACTCAGACAATAATTTTTTTGAATCCAGATACTCTAAGCAAGCTTCTGTAGTTATGGTAAATCCTCTGGGTACGGGTAAACCAATCCCAGTCATCTCTGCAAGATTTGCTCCCTTTCCTCCCAAGAGAGCCTTTTGTTCTTTTGAACCTTCTGTAAAGTTATAAACCCGTTTTTTTGCTCGTGACATTCGCGTCTCCTTTATATGTGACATACTATTTGGTGAATAAACACATTATATAGTATGTCACATTTATTGTCAAGCGTTTTGTAACCGTATTCTTTTATGGCTTATTTACCTTATATATAGCAGATTTCCTTTTATAAATTGCTTTTAAAAGATAAAACACATATAATATATAGTATGTCTTATTTATTAAGGAGTGGCACTTGAAACTGACAACAAGACAAACTGAAATAATTAATATCGTAAAAGCAGAACAGCCCATAAGTGGTGAAAAAATTGCACAAAATTTAGGTTTAAGTCGTGCAACTTTAAGGAACGACTTGTCTATACTAACCATGACGGGATTACTTGATGCTAAGCCAAAGGTGGGCTATTTCTATACGGGGCAAAAAATGCAGCCTCTTTATATTGAAAGCTGCTACTCAAAAAAAGTAGCAGACGTTATGACTTCGCCCCTGATTGTTGAGCAAAATATGTCTGTTTACGACGCTGCGACAAGTCTTTTTCTCTATGATATTGGCAGTATATATGTCAAAAATGAAAATGGCGATTTAGCTGGCCTTCTTTCTCGGAAAGATCTTCTCCGCTTCGCTATTAGTGGCAACAATCTGGAGAAAACACCCGTTGCTGTCATAATGACACGTATGCCTAATATTCATACTATAACTGCCGACAAGACTTTACTTGAAGCTGGGAATATTCTTTCCCAATACGAGGTTGATAGCTTACCTGTGCTTGAAAAAGTAGACTCGAAAAAAATCATCGGTAAAATATGCATCAAACACATCATGAACGCTTTCATCCAAACAGGAAATGAAATGCAAGGCGAAGATTAAGGGGACAAAATGCAAAATATAAAAATTTATCTCATTACTGACTCTGTCGGTGAAACAGCCAAAAAAATTATTTCTGCTGTTGTGGCACAATTTCCAACTGTTGATTTATCAGATGTTCAGCTTTATCCTTTTACCAATGATAAAGCTTCCCTATTAGAAATTTTGAATGATGCCAAAAAAGAAAATGCACTGGTTGCCATCACTCTCGTTGATAAGTCTTTAGTAGCTTGTGTCAAAAAATTTTCAGATACACATGATTTGGCCTATGTGGACTTTATGTCGCCACTCATGCACCTTATTGAAGAATGCTCAGGGGAGCATCCTACACAAGAGTCCGGCAGTGTTCATCGGTTAAATCAAGCCTATTTTAATCGTGTAGCTGCTATCGAATTTGCGGTAAAATATGACGATGGCAAAGATCCTAAAGGCTTTTTAAATGCCGATATTGTGCTTCTGGGTGTCTCGCGAACTTCAAAAACACCACTGAGTATGTACTTGGCCAACAAAGGTTACAAGGTAGCAAATCTCCCGATCATTCCAGAGGTCGAAGTGGCTAAAGAACTTTATAAAGTTGATCCGCGTAAGATTATCGGCTTAACCAGTACTTCTGAAAGTTTAAGTAATATACGAAGCTACCGAGAACAAACGCTTGGGCTTAAAAAAAAATCCATGTATTCTGATGAAAAGCGTATTCTTGAAGAGTTGGCTTATGCAGATACACTCTTTGAGCAATTGGGCATCGAGACAATTGATGTCAGTAAACGTTCAATTGAAGAAAGCTCAATGCTTATTGAGAATCTTATCCAAAAATAAAAAGCACACAAGTGCTTTTTATTTTTTATCTTACAGAAGAGTAAGTTTTTGAATCCTAATTCCCTGATAAAATAAATAAAGAAATAAAAAAACTTTAGAAAAGGACAACACTACATTGACAAAGAAACTTTGGATTATTCCAGCACTCATCTTGTTTATCGCAGGAGGCTACTTTGCCATTAGTAAAGTTATCTCTTTATTCCACCAGCCTGTTCATGGCATCATTCTTTATAGTTCTGACAAAAAAGAGCTCGAACAAAGCTTAAAAGACAACCAATCTTACATAAAAAACAACATCACTGTGGAAGGAAAATATATCACTGAAACGGATACTTTAGTATTAGATGCTGCTTCTGCTGAGAAATTGATTCAAGCAAAAGCTGTCAACACAGTAAGCAAAAAGGGAGACGAATTTAACTTTAAACATGTTACCTCACTTCCGAAAACTCCTGCTTTATGGACAGCTGATACACAAGTAAACACTATCGAAGATGAAAAAGGGCAACGTTTTACTGCTGCAACAACGGAATATGTTGTCTTAGGTGAATCAAGCATGACGAAAAAAACACTTGTTCTTGACAAAGAAGCCTTCAAAAAGTTCCAAGCTCCTGCCAAATATGTCAGCATGATTGAAGAAAAAAGAGATGCTGCACATGCTTTAACAGAGTACAAAGCCGATAAAGCACAAATTTTTAATTTTAAACAAAAATAAACACAACCAAGGTTGTGTTTTTTATATTGCATCCATATTTAAATAAAAAATAAAATATGAACAAGTTCCTTGTGTTATGCATTAGGTTTAAGTTTTTTCACTAAAAATGTCCCAACACTCCAAAGTAATAATACGATAATAACAAAAAGAATCAATAAGCCAATTGAGCCATTAGCAATCGAGCGGAATAAGGTCAGGCCTCCTGCAGCGTAGACAAAGCCCCAAGCTAAATAGCCTGGAAGGGCTACAAGTGTGTACTTGCTCCATTTCCAATCTAACATGCCAGCCGCAAGCTGTACGACAGTTTGAAAACCAACTGTCAAGAAACTCAAAGGTATAACAGGCCATCCATATTTTTGAAGAGCGAGCATTCCTGCTCGATTTTCTTCGGATTTCTCTGCCTTTTTACCCCATTTTGTCTTCAATATTCCCATATGAATGAGTTTTCCTAGACCAAAGGTCATCTGTGCTCTAAAGAAAACAACAATAAACAAGAACAAGGTGGCTTGCCAGAGGGGCAAACTTGCCACCCAATTCAGCATCTTTTCAACCATCTGTTTCACTCCTCTTATTTTACATAAGCTTAATTATAAAGCTCTCTACTATTGAAACATAATATATTAAAAAGTCAAATTCTTTTGTTTTACATAAAATATAAACTAAAAGACTGCAACTTCTTCTGTAATAAAAAGCAAGTACCTTAGTACTTGCTTTATTTTATTCCTTCCTAAATATTTTTTTGTTTGTTCTTAAGCTTTTTTCTTTTTCTTCTTACCAAGAGCTGCTGCGCCTATTAATCCTAAGCCTAGCATACCTAAGCCAATAGAATCCTTATCACCAGTATGTGGCAATGTGCTCATGTGTTCTGAATTTCTTGATGCTAAAGATGTTGATTCAGATGCGCTTAGTGATACTGAAATTGATTCACTTGACGATACAGATGCTGATTCAGACATTGACGATGAGGTTGAAAGTGAGTCTGAATCACTTAGTGATAGAGATGTTGAGCCACTCTCCGATGCTGATTCTGAAACAGATTCTCTGTTTGAAGTTGATATCGAAGTTGACTCACTCGCTGAGTCACTTGTGGAGTCACGACTTGATTCAGAAGTTGAAGATGAAACAGAGACTGAATCACTTGTGGATACCGACAGAGAATCACTTGTCGAACCAGATTGACTCACTGAATCGCTGAGAGAATCGCGTTCTGAAGCTGAAATCGATGTCGAAAGGCTGGCAGAGTCACTGACGGAATCGCGGTTTGATTCAGAGAGTGATGACGATACAGAGACTGAATCACTTGTCGAAACTGACAGGGAAGCACTTGTCGAAACTGATTGACTCACTAAATCGCTGAGAGAATCGCGTTCTGAAGCTGAAATCGATGTTGAAAGACTGGAAGACTCAGACACTGACTCACGTCCTGAAGCAGACACTGAATCTGATACAGAGACTGAATCACTTGTAGATACGGACAGAGAATCACTTGTCGAAACAGACTGACTCACAGATTCACTGATTGAATTTCGGTTTGAATCAGAGAGAGAGGTCGAATCACTTAAGGAATCAGACGCTGAACCTGATTCTACTGGTTCAGACTGAGAAAGTGAATGTGATACTGAAGTTGACTCGCTCACGGATTGAGAAGCTGAACTTGATGTTGAAGTTGAGCTTGATGTTGAATCAGAACCACGGTCAGAATCTGACTGAGAGACTGACACACTATTTGAACTGCTTTCAGATGAAGACTCTGAGCTTGACTGCTCGCCTGAAACAGATGCTGAAGTTGATTCTGAAACGGAGGTCGAAACAGATACAGAGATCGAATCTGAAACTGAATCACTGAGTGATTCACGTTGCGAGTCAGAAAGTGAATCAGATATGCTATTTGAGCTACTTTCAGATGAAGACTCTGAACTTGAGGCCTTACCTGATTCTGAGGCAGATACTGAATCTGAGACAGATAAGGATGCTGAAGTTGAAACAGAGGTTGAAATAGACTCACTCAGCGAATCACGTTCTGAAGTTGAATGAACGATTGATTCACTTACTGACAAACTATCTGAAGCTGATTCTGAACTTGAAGCTCTACTTGAATCCGATGAGGATGCTGAGGCTGAGAGTGAAGCGGAACTTGAGCCTGATAAAGATCCTGAGACAGATTCACTTAAAGAGTCTCTTTCAGATGCTGAGGTGGATACAGATCCACTCACAGACACACTTTCAGATACTGAGTCCGAGCTTGAAACTTGCTCTGAACCCGAAATAGAGAGTGACTCAGAGGCTGATGTTGATACTGAATGTGAGGCAGAATCTGAAGCTGAGTTACTTGCAGAGTGAGTATTAGAATTTGAAGCTAATGATTCTGAAGATGACTCTGAAGTAGAGTTACGGTTCGAATTTGATACAGATAGGCTCTCTGAACTTGATGTTGATAAAGATTTCGAAAGTGAATCACTGATTGACACCGATGTCGATACCGAATCAGAAAGAGATTGGCGCTCTGAACTTGATGTTGATATGGAAACAGACACTGAATCACTTTGCGAATGATTTACGGACTCAGATGCAGAGCTTGATTGGCTGCTAGATGCACTCTGTGAACCTGAAAGTGATTGGGAAACACTTATGGATTCTGAAGCTGAAAGTGAGGCAGAACCTGAAGCGGACTGTGAACCAGAGGTTGATTGTGATACCGACTCACTGCTTGATTGAAGTGTTGACATTGAAGCTGAAGTACTTTCTGAGCTTGAAGCATTGCTAGAGTCTGAAAGGGATTCGCTTACGGAACTTGATGATGAGAGACTTTCAGAAGTTGATTCACGACTTGAATCTGAGAGCGATTCAGGAATGGATTCTGAAGCACTCACTGAGTCACGCGCTGAGTCTGAAAGAGAACGACTTTCTGAACTTGACTCAGAGGCTGAACTTGATGTCGAGAGACTCATTGATGTCGAAAGCGATGCAGACTCGGAAGCTGATTGACGGCTAGAATCTGAACTTGAGCTACTCTCTGAACTTGAATCTGAAGCTGATTCACGACTTGAAATAGAAAGTGAAGTACTTTCAGAAGCTGATTCGCTGCTTGAGAGTTTGCTTGATTCACTTACAGAAAGGCTATCTGAATCACGTTCTGAGGCTGATGTTGATGTTGAAGCACTTGATGAATCTGAGAGAGAGTCACGACTTGAAGCTGAAACTGAGAGTGAAACAGATGTCGAATCACTTATTGATTCAGATACAGATTCACTTACAGATACAGAGGCACTCGTTGAAGCACTTGCTGAATCACGCTCTGAGCCCGATGTTGATGTTGAAGCACTCACTGAGTCAGAAACAGATTCACGTGAAGAGTTTGATGTTGAAACTGACTCTGAGGCCGAAATACTATCAGACTGTGAGTGTGAATGACTTACTGAGACTGACGTACTGTTTGATTCACTATTTGAATTCCGATTCGAATCTGACATAGATGTTGAAATGCTCAATGAATCAGATTCTGACCCTGATTCAAGAGGTTCAGAATGAGACAGTGATTGTGACACCGAAGTTGACTCACTCACAGACTGAGAAAGTGATGTTGAGCTAGAATCAGATGAGGAGTCGGATTCGGATTGACGTGATGAATCAGACTGGGAACCAGATAAACTGTTTGAAACACTTTCTGATACGGATTCGGAACTAGAACTGCGTCCTGAGTCCGAAGTTGAGACTGATTCAGAAACAGATTGTGAGCTTGAGCTAGATGCAGAAGCCGAGCTTGACTCACTTTCTGAATCACGGCTAGAGACAGACTGTGAGTCTGAATGACTATTTGAACTGCTTTCAGATACGGATTCGGAACTTGACGCTTTTCCAGACTCTGAGCTTGAGCTGCTTTCTGAGCTTGATGTTGAAGTTGAGTGAGAACCCGATGTGGAGCTTGATTCGCTCATAGAGTTTGTATCAGAGTTAGAAGCCAAAGAATCTGAACTTGAGTCAGAAATTGAATCACGGGTTGAGTCTGAGCTTGAAGTGCTTTCTGAGCTTGAATCATTACGCGAATCAGAAAGTGATTCACTGATTGAGCTTGATGTTGAAAGACTCTCTGAATGAGATTCACGCGCTGAGTCAGATAATGATTGTGAAGCTGATACAGAATCGCTGACCGAATCACGACTTGAGACAGAAAGGGAGCTGCTCTCAGAACTAGAACTACTTCTTGACTCGGATTGTGAAACACTCATCGAGCTTGATGTTGAATTTGATAAAGATTGAGAATCACGACTTGAGTCTGAGAGAGAGCTACTTTCAGAAAGAGATTCTGACAGCGAATCACGGCCTGAAACAGAAAGCGAAGTGCTCTCAGAGGCTGATTCACTACTTGAAAGTTTGCTTGACTCACTTGCCGACTCACTCACCGAATCACGCGTTGATCCTGAAACAGATGTCGAAAGACTGGCAGAATCTGAGAGCGAATCGCGGCTTGAGTTAGAAGCTGAAACAGATGCTGAAACAGAGTCACTAAGAGAATCCGAACTTGAAGCACTTAGAGAATCCGACTCAGAACCTGATTCTAAAGAGTCAGAATGAGAGTTTGAACTTGAAGCAGATTCAGATTCACTTACAGATTGTGACGTTGAAGTTGATCCAGATACAGAGTTAGATTCAGAAGATGAATTGTTGCCTGATTCTGAAAGTGATGACGAGTCACTTGATGAAGTACTTTCCGAAGCTGAAGTCGAGCTTGACTCACGTCCCGATTCGGAAGCCGAGAGTGATTCAGAAGCCGAAACGGAAGTCGAGTTAGAGCTTGAGTCAGAGCTAGATTCACTTGTCGAAGTACGTTCTGAGTCAGATTGGGATATAGATTCTGAGACTGAACTGCTTTCTGAGCTTGACTCGGAGTTTGAATTTCGTCCTGAATCGGAGCTTGAGTCAGAAATCGAAGCTGAAACAGATTCTGAGGTCGATGATGAGGCTGACTCGGAGTCACTTTGTGAATTTCTCTCTGAATCAGATACTGAGGCAGAATCTGAAACGGAGCTGCTCTCTGAGCTTGAGTCAGAACTTGAATTTCGTCCGGAATCTGAAGCCGATTCTGAATCAGATGCTGAGGTCGAAGTCGAGATTGAAGCCGATTCTGAGCTTGATTCTGAGGCTGAATTTGTATTCGAATTCGAATTAAGAGATTCTGAGGCTGATTCTGAAGATGAATTACGACTTGACTCGGAAAGTGAGGTGCTCTCTGAACTTGATGCTGAAGCGGAAGTTGAAACCGAATCACTTGTGGATGCACTTGTCGACAGCGATTCTGAAACAGACTCAGAAATTGATGGACGTTCCGAAGCTGAGAGTGAAGCCGATTCGCTTATTGAGTCAGATATAGAATTACGGCTGGGGTCAGAAAGTGATTCACTCACTGAGACTGACAGCGATTCTGACTGTGATACTTCTTCACTTTGGGACTGTGATTCTGAGCTTGATGCTGAGCTTGATTCACGATTCGACTCTGAAACAGAGGCCGAATGACTGCTTGAGTCAGATGTTGATTCACGATTTGACTCTGACTGCGAATCTTTCTGAGAATCAGATGCTGAAACTGAAGCAGACGTTGACTCACTAAGTGAACGGGAATCGGACACTGAATCTGAGAGTGACTCACGGTTTGAATCTGAAAGTGATGTGGAAAGACTACTTGATTCTGAACTTGACTCCCGACTTGATTCTGAGAGTGACGTGCTATCAGAAGATGAATCACTGCTTGAATTTTTACTTGATTCGCTTGCTGAATCTGAACTCGATTCACGTTCTGAAACTGAAAGTGAATGTGACGTACTTGATGAATCTGATTCTGACTCACGCGTTGATTCGGAAGTTGAGCTACTTATGGAAGTAGACTCTGAACTTGATTCTGAATTCGATAGACTTATAGAGTCTGACTCTGAGCTCGAATCGCTTGCTGAGGCACGATCGGAGTCTGATGTAGAGACAGATTCGCTCACTGACTCAGAGTTTGACTCACGCGTTGATTCGGAATGTGAGGAAGAATTCGAAGCCGATTCACTGATGGAGTCGGATAGCGATGCACTGATGGAGTCAGAAAGACTTGAAGACTCGCTCTGAGAATCACGGGTCGATTCGGAACTTGAAGATGACTGACTGGCAGAATCAGATTCTGAGCCAGACGCAAGAGGTTCTGAATGTGAAAGAGAGCTTGAAATCGATTCTGAATCACTTACAGAAGTTGATACCGATGTCGAATGTGATTCGGAGCTTGAATCTGATGAAGACTGGCGCTCTGACTCGGAACTTGAGAGTGATTCACTCACTGATGTGCTTTCTGAAGCTGAATTTGAGCTTGAGCCTTTTCCTGATTCCGATGAAGATACAGAATCAGATATTGATTCTGAAACTGAAAGTGAGTGAGAATCCGAGACCGACTCACTTACAGAAGCACGATCGGAGTCTGATGTTGAAATAGATTCACTTACAGAAAGACTTTCTGAAACCGAATCAGAAATTGAGCCTTTGCCCGACTCTGATGAAGAAATAGAATCGGAAATCGACTGTGAAGCTGAATTTGAGCCGGACTCTGATGCGGACTCACTCGCTGAATTCGTCTCTGAATTTGATGCCAATGATTCTGATGCAGATTCTGAAACTGATTCACGTTTTGAATCCGAAAGTGATGTGCTCTGTGATGTAGATACAGAAGTTGAGACTGATGCTGAGTCGCTTAGTGAACCTGAAACTGAGACAGAATCGGATAAAGAATCTCGAATGGAGTCTGAGAGAGATTCTGAACTACTGCTTGAATTTGAATCTGAATCGCGGCTTGAATCAGATAGTGAAACGCTTTGAGAATCAGAAATTGATGTTGATTCTGATAGTGAATCACTCATGGAAGTTGAAAGTGAAGAAGATTCGGAATTAGAGATACGGTTTGAGTCACTTGCGGAACTAGAAACACTTGCCGAATCACTGCTTGAATTTCGATTAGATTCACTTACTGATAATGAATGGCTGGCAGAATCACTCTCTGAATCTTCCACTGAGCCGCTTAAAGATACCGAAACAGATTCGCTATTTGAATTTCGATTAGACTCACTTATTGATACAGATTGTGAACCACTTAATGAATTTGAGAGACTTTCTGACTCACTCATAGATGCTGAGAGAGAATCACTCACAGAGTTTGAAACACTCTCCGATTCACTGATAACTTCTGATTCAGAGGTAGATTCGGAACCAGAAATTGATTGAGAGTCCGAAGTTGATTCTGAGCTTGACTCAGAAAGAGTTTCTGATAAAGATTCAGAACTAGAGATTGATTGGGAGTCCGAAGTTGATTCTGAGCTTGACTCAGAAAGGGTCTCTGATAATGATTCAGATACGGATTCCGAATTTGAAATTGATTCCGAATCAGATTGTGATTCAAAGCTAGAATCGGATAAACTTTTTGAATCACTTTTTGAGTCTGAGTCACTTACAATTTCCGATTGAGAAATAGATTCAGAACCACTCACGCTCTCTGATGTAGAGGATGAATCACTAATTACAGGAATTTCATAGCGACTCACTGTCGTCCATCCATTTTCATTTGCGATCCAGTGTCCATCATTCACTACAATTTGAATTGCCGGATTTGTATCCGCCCATTCTGGGTGTTTCCTAATATAGTTGGTCCAATAAGTACTCAAATCCCCATCATAAGAAATCTGAGTCGTATAACTCGTCACCTTTTTTCCCAGAGTTAAATTCAATACATTTTGTTGTGGCACAGAAGGATCAGCTTCAGATTTTAATTTAACCGCAACACTTTTTGGAAGGGGTTTGCTTGGATCAAATTGTACGGTCACATTATCTTTGTTCATCTGAACCTTCATTAGACCGTCATATTTTGAAGGGTCAGTCCCTTTACTAGACTGATAGTAATAGCCTTTATAATTGACATCATAAATCTGATTTTCAGTGACTTGTCCGTCATCATAAGCAGCTCTTTGAACTGGACCTTGCAGTACTTGCGCTTCTGATGCAAGATCAGAGTTTGATTCAGACGTTGACAGTGATTGTGATTGTGACTCTGATGCAGAGCTAGTATTTGTTTCAGAGTCACTCTTTTCTAACTTAATTGCAACACTATCTTTTTGAGCTAAGGTTTCTTTTCCGCTCTGCTTCTCTACCGATGGCTGTGTTGTTTCGGCATAGGTTTGCCCTTGTGACATCCCGGCACCCAAGACCAGACCTGCTACAAGACCAGTTAAAGCCTTCAGCCCCGAACCAAATCTCGTTTTATGTGTTGCTTCATCTTCTTCACCGTATAAGAGTTGATAAGATGTTTCTTTAATTTCTGCTTTAACCTGCTGCGCGGATTTCTTGGATAAATTTAAACAGCTAAAGTGCGTTAAACTGGAGATTACCCAAAACTTCCCCGACTTATGCATTTTAAAACGTGTTACTTGTTTGATAAGTCCCTTTTTCTTATTCATTAACCTTTTTCTTTCTTTTAATTTTAATTTGTCAATACTTTTATGCTGTTTCTGTACCTTTACTTGCATGAATTAACTTTATTTTCCTAAAGTTAAGCTCACGCATCCCCATATTAATAAGAGAAATAGAGTAAAAATATGCATCCATTGGATATGTGACATTACCTCCTTTACCATCCAAAACACATGTTCCGATTAATTTTCCTGAGCGCTCGTAGAATTCCATTTTTATTAAAACTGAATCTTGAGGTTGACAAGTAAAGTCAGTTATTAATCTATAATGCTTGCCACGTTCTAAAAGAGGAAGTTGGAGCAAGGTCCGCTCCCCTTGATAGAGAGCATTGGAAACCCACTTCACAATAGTTGCTCCTGAAGGAAAAAAATTATTTGTGAAGCGAACCGTACGATCCGAGTGGTATACAATTTTTGCGCCATGTTTGTAAAAATTTATTTGCGAAGTATTCCAGATTATGTCAAAATCCATCTTGTTTCCTCTCTCGGCCGTAAGTTTCCACTAAAATCCGATTATATTGATTAATAAACCATTGATTGATGGCCTGTGAATTATCATTATGTCGTCCAGGAATCCCCTTACCTATGACTGCTGAATCCTTATCGGATAAGGCCATAATAATATTGGGATAGGCATTTTTGTCGTAGTCATCATTTTTCATATAAGAAATAATAAAACGTGTATTTGAAAAAT
>OAWO01000555.1_pt1 | contig 14498 bp, 15 predicted proteins | sample 1495421 | NCBI WGS metagenome assembly OAWO01 (sample SAMEA2580162, study PRJEB22360) | human gut metagenome | biome: human gut; feature: human-associated habitat; material: faeces | place: Denmark | collected 2008/2010
TTTTGCTGGAACGCTTCTTGAAAATGGAACTCTTTTGATTCAAGCTGAAAAGGTAGGAGAGGATACCACCTTTGGTAAAATTATTGAATTAGTGGAAGAAGCTCAAGATACAAAATCCTCTGCTGAAAAATTTATTGACCGTTTCGCAAAATATTATACTCCTAGTGTTTTAGTTCTCTCTTTTTTAATTTTCATTGTCAGTCAAGATATCAAGTTGGCAATTACTTTATTAGTTTTAGGTTGTCCGGGTGCCCTTGTCATTGGACCTCCTGTCAGTAATGTCGCAGGGATAGGGAATGGAGCCAAAAAGGGAATTTTAATTAAAGGTGGAAATATCATGACTAATTTTAGTCAGACTGACCTGCTTCTTTTTGACAAAACGGGAACACTTACCAAAGGAAAGACTCAGGTCTCCATTACTAAAAATTATGGCGCTTCTACCGAACTTATCAACCAGGTCGCTATGCTTGAAAGTCAATCAGATCATCCTTTAGCTAAAGCAATCATTGATGAAATCGGTGAATTTACTAAAGTACCTCTTCAAAATATCGAAGTCATAAAAGGACAGGGGATTTCTGCTGATCATTTATTGATTGGAAACGAAAAACTCCTTGAGAATCATCAAATTTTTTTAAACGCTCAACAAAAAAATGATTTAATGAAACTTCAAAAACATGGACTTTCAACAGTATTAATTGCTGATGATAAGGTGCGTTTACTTTATGGAATTACTGACGAAATCCGACCAAATGTAAAAGAAACATTGACCAGACTCAAAAAACAAGGGATTAAAGAGCTGATAATGCTGACAGGCGACAATAAAAGTACCGCTCAATCAATTGCACAACAAGTGGGAATCAGTCAGGTTTACGCTAATCTCCTACCTGAAGACAAGGCAAAAATCGTGCAAGACTATAAACTAGCTGGTAAAAAAGTAGCATTTATAGGCGACGGTATTAATGATAGCCCTAGTATTGCCCTTGCCGATGTGGGAATCGCAATGCCATCTGGGACTGACATCGCCATTGAAACTTCGGATATTGTCCTTATGAGTTCTAATTTTGATAACCTTTCTTATGCTCATTCCCTTGCAAAAAGTACAAGGAAAAATATGAGACAAAATATTTTAATTGCTCTCTTTGTTGTAATCTTTCTTCTTTCCGGATTAATCTTGGGGAATAGTTCAGGATTTATTGGACAATATGTCAATATGGCGACTGGAATGTTTGTCCATGAAGCAAGTATTTTATTGGTTATTCTCAACGCAATGCGTTTAATTCCTCATAAGAAAATACTATCCAAAAATTTCACTGTCGCAAATGACTAAAAATAAGGTTATAATTAAAGAAAATCTTTCAGGAAAAATATCTACTCAAATAAGGAGAATAAAATGACTTTAGATAATCATCATTGCGTCCAATTAGTTCCACTCTTTGAAAAACTTGCTGAACAAGATTTAACTAAGGTCGAAAAAATTGTTGAACACAAAAAAATTAAAAAAGGTGAAATTATTATTAGCCCTGACAAAGAACCTTTATTAGTCATTGTAGCTCAAGGTGCACTTAAAATTTCACAACTTTCACAAAGTGGTAAAGAGCAACTTTTAAGAATCATCGAAGCAGGTGATTATGAAGGCGAAGGAGCCTTACTTGGCGTGACCAACGGACAACTTTATGGTCAGGCCATGATTGATTCTACGATTTGTTTCTTGCGTCAATCTGATTTTGAGACATTATTAACGACTTATCCTAGTCTTTCATTACAACTTTTAAAACTTAATGCTAAAAAATATCTAGCTGCTGAGCACCAAGCAGGATTTTTGGCACTAGATGATGTTGAAGCACGTCTTGCACATTACTTTTTGAATCTATCTGCCACTTCTAATAGCATTTATTTTGAAATTCCAATGAAACTCAAGGAGCTTGCCAATTATATCGGAACCAGTCCAGAAACAATTTCACGTAAAATCAAGGTTTTTGAAGAAAATAAAATTATTAGCCGTCAAGGACGAATGATTAAACTTTTGGATAAGGAAAAACTAGAAGATGATTTTGCTTAAAAATTTTACAAAAAAAAAAATAGAGTGAGTCAACCCTATTTTTTTAGAACATATTTCCAAATTACTTTAATTTAAGCTTCTAAATAACTTTCCCAAATATTATCAAACAGGGTAAGATTAAAATAAAATGGGGCTTGGGTTTCTAAATAAGTCGAAATTTCATCGAAATCTTTAGACTGTTTTGGAAAAAGCGGGTCTTGAAAAACTAAATTTGCAAGACGAGTTGCATCATCTTTTTCTACTGGTGCGCGATGGCGCATAAGGTAATTATAAAAAGTCATTTTCTCTATTGCCAAAGATTAAGTCGAAAAATTAATTATTTTTCCCATTGTTTTTCCAAAAAATCATGACGAATTTTACTTGATTGAGCATAATCTTCTGGATTTTTTTTGTAAAATCCTTGATGGTAGTCTTCTGCTGGCCAGAATTTTTGAACGGCTTCAATACTTGTCACAATAGGTGAATCAAAATTTCCGCTGGCTTGCAATTGCGCTTTGCTTTCTTTGGCAATTTTTTCTTGTTCTTCGTTTTCAACAAAAATGACTGGACGATAGTTATCCCCACGATCTTCAAACTGACCAAAAGCATCTGTTGGGTCCGTGAGTGTCCAATAAAGTTCAACAAGACTTTGATAGGTAATTTTACTATTATCAAAAATAATTTCTACTGCTTCTGTATGACCAGTCAAGTGTTTTTTTACTTGTTCATAAGTTGGATTTTCAACATTTCCACCTGTATAGCCACTTATCACAGATAAAATCCCTTCTCGTTCTTCAAAAGGTTGAACCATACACCAAAAACATCCACCTGCAAATATTGCTCTTTCTGTTGCCATTATTTCTCCTTCACTTTGTTTGTCTTGTGAAATATTATAGCATAGCTCAAAAAAAAGTAGCCAATTAAGCTACTTTTTTACTGACAGAAATTTTTATAAGTCATCAGACTGACAGAATTTACTGACAAATGCTTTTAAATTAAGCTTAGTATTTCTAAAGAAGCTGTCAGTAAATTATTCTCCGATTAATTCTGTTCCCTCTGGACTTTGTTTGATTTTTTTAGCTTTCATCAAACCACCAAGCGCTTTTTTGAATTGTCCTTTTGAGATTCCAAAAGTTGCTTTTATTTCATCTGGATTTGATTTGTCATTAAATGCCATTTTCCCGCCCATTGATTGAAGATAAGCTAAAATCATTTGGCTATCAGCATCAAGCATTTCATAAGCACGTGGTTTTGCTGACAGATTTAGACTACGGTCTTCTTTTCTAAAACCAATAACACGAACTTGAAGTTCTTGACCGACACGTGGAACTGAGAAACGTTCATTTGGATGAATAAATCCTAGCATATTGTTGTCAGGCAAATAAACAAATGTTCCTGATTCTTTATTTCGATAAACAATTGCTCGTAAATCTTGGTTTTGCATGTTGTCATAACCAGGACCTGCAAGATTCCAGAAATCTTCATGCCATGCTAAATGACCCCAAATTCGCTCTTTTCTGTCAATAATTAATTTCACATAAAGTTGGTCACCAACTTTTGGCCATTGGTCTTTTTCGAGTGGCAAATCATCAAGAGAGACAACCACATCTTTTCCTGGTAAACCTGTGTCAACAAAGGCACCAAGGTCCTTACGAACAGCTGTTACCGTTCCCCAACCATAATGCTCATTTGTTGCTTTTTGTTCCAAAGTCGTCAAACGACGATGGTCATCTTTATCCACATAAACAAAACCAGTTACCACATCGCCAACTGTATGTTCACCTTCTGTTTTATCTAAACGTAATAAATCTTCTCCCTTTTGGAGAAAATAGAAACGTTCACTTTCTTCCACGATTATCGCGGAGATTGTTTGTCCAATAATACTCATTTGTACCTCTTTATAAAATGTGATTGAGAGACTATTTGTCTCTGTTTAATTGATATTTCCTTCGTAAATCCGTGATTTTTCACCCCAAGGATGATAGCCGTCAGCTAGATAATGAAAATCAAAGTGCTCATAGAAATCAGCAAAATCCGTTGCAAGATAAAGTTTATCAATATCAAAAGTTCTGCAATCTTCTTTTACTGCTTCAATCAACAGACCAGCAAGACCTTGATTTCGAAATTTTTCTTCAACATAAAGTGTACAAAGCCAAGGGTATAAGTCCATTCGACTAATAAAATCATTGCTAATCAGTCCACAACCCGCAATAATTTTTCCTTCATCAACAATCAGATACCACTGAGGAATCTTTTTGTTACTCTCTAAACTATGCTTCAAACAGTCATCATATACAGGGTTACTGTCCGTATTTCCCCATTTTTCCTGAAAAAATCGAATTGCTTCTTTGAGATAAGACGGTTGCTCTCTAAGTTTGATTAGTTCTCTCAAATTTATCCATCCTGACAGATTTTTGATGTAAAAACGGCTCAATGGAGCCGTTAATGCTTTTACAGATTACTTTATTTGTTAGATTGTTCTACTTAGATATCCAACAATTCTTTTTCTTTAATTGATGCAAGACGGTCTGCTTCTTTAACCGCGTCATCAGTCACTTTTTGAATGTTGTTTTCAAGATCTTTAAGATCATCTTCAGTGATTTCTTTTGCTTTTTCTGATTTCTTAGCAGTGTCCATTGCATCACGACGGATATTACGGATCGCTACTTTTGCTGATTCAATATATTTACCCATTTCTTTGACAAGTTCGCGACGGCGTTCTTCTGTCAACATTGGGATAACTAAACGAATCACAGAACCATCATTTGCTGGTGTAATCCCAAGATCTGATTCATACAATGCTTTTTCAATATCTTTCAAGATTGATTTATCAAAAGGAGTAACCATTAATACTCGTGCTTCTGGAATTGTGATGGACGCTAATTGATTGAGTGGTGTTGGTGCGCCGTAGTAAACAACTTGAACACGGTCAAGAAGACTTGCGTTGGCACGACCAGCTCGGATATGTCCTAAATCACGTTGTAAACTTCCTAATGATTGTTTCATCCGGTCTTGAGCTGTTGTAACAATTTCGTTTGCCATTTTATTTCCTTTTTCTACTTTTAATTCTTCTATTTATTTTACTGACAGAAATTTTGTCAGAGATAAGTGTTAGTATTTTAATGATTACAGTTATGCTAATATTTCCATCATAGGATAGTCGTTGACGCTTCAGCGTTTACGAATATGCTAGTATTTCCATCAGTAATTTTTTAATGAATAAATTTACTGACAGCTTTTTTTGTAAGTAAATCTTATTCAACCGTTGTTCCGATTTCTTCACCACGAACGACACGTGTAATATTTCCAGCTTCATTCATGTTGAAAACAACAAGTGGAATATGATTATCCATTGACATTGTTGAAGCCGTACTGTCCATTACTTGCAAGCCTTTGGTAATAACATCCATATGTGTCAAATGTTCAAATTTAATAGCATCAGCAACTAATTTAGGGTCAGCATTATAAACACCATCAACACCATTTTTAGCCATTAAAATGACATCAGCATTAATTTCCGCAGCACGTAATGCAGAAGTTGTATCAGTTGAGAAGTAAGGCGAACCAGTTCCCCCAGCAAAAATGACAACACGTCCCTTTTCTAAATGGCGTTCAGCACGACGACGAATATAAGGTTCAGCAACAGCTTTCATCTCAATGGCTGTCATCACTCGTGTGTCAACCCCAATATTTTCAAGAGCACTTTGAATGAACAACCCATTTTGAATTGTTGCAAGCATTCCCATGTAATCTGCCTGAGCACGTTCCATTCCGGCTTTCTCACCAGTAACTCCACGCCAAACATTACCACCACCGCAAACAATCGCAAGTTCTGCGCCCAAATCATGGACTTCTTTGAGTTCTTCAGCGACAGCTTTTGCTGTTTCAGGGTCAAATCCGAAACCTTTTTCGCCTGAGAGGGCCTCTCCCGAAAGTTTTAACAGTACGCGTTTATATTTAATTTCAGCCATATTGCACCTATTCTATTATATTTTCTCTATTTTACCATAAAATGCTCACGAAAAAAAGACTAATCAAAGCCTTTTTAGAAACTATCATGATGTCAATAAACCCAGATGTCCCAACAACTGAATAAGTAAATAAATCACAAAAAGAATCCCCGCAATCCAAAAGATTAAATTAAGACTTTTAAAACCTTGCCAAATTGGGTGCTTGATTTCTTCTAACTTTTTCAATTTTTCCGGGTCCAGACTGTCAACATGTTTAAGACTGTGTTTCCAAAGAATTTCAGCAGGAATCACCGATTTATTAAGTAACAAATCTCCATTAGGTTCAATCTTAATCTCATTTCCAATCCATGAAACCATTCCTCCAAGAAACAAATTTGCGCCATACGTCTTTTTTAACTTACTCACATCAAAAGGATTCATCAGCAAATCAATTTGCTCATGAACAGGATAATATCGAACTTGTCCATTATCAAATTCTAAACGTAAACGCACTCCTGGCAACATTTCAGCTTTTGTAACTTTTGGTAAATCCTCCATAACCTTCCCTCAATTTACTCTAATTATAACGCTTTCTTTTATAGAAGACAAACCATTTGTCAAAACTTTACTGACAGCTTTTTCATAAATAAAAAAATTTACTGACAAATTTCTGTCAGTAAATTTTATCTAATTATTTAGCAGCTTCAACATCACGAGCAATAACCAATTCTTCGTTTGTTGGCACAACAAGTACTTTCACTTTAGACTCTGGTTTAGAAATGATACCAAATGCTCCACGAACATTTTTACTTTCATCAATTTCCATGCCAAACCAAGAAAGTCCATTAACTACATCAGTCCGAACAGCTGTATCATTTTCACCAACACCAGCCGTGAAAATAAGAGCATCAACCCCATTTAACACTCCAAAATATTGGGCAATAAATTTCTTGAGACGGTCAACATACATTTCATAAGCAAGAATCGCTTTAGGATTTCCTTTAGCCACAGCTTCTGCAAGATCACGCATATCACTTGAGAGTTCTGACACCCCAAGAACTCCAGATTCTTTATTGAGAATGTCAATCACATCTTGAGCATTTCTAAGGCTTGGGTCGCTCTCTAACATATAAGGAATGACTGAGGCGTCCATTTCACCTGCACGTGTTCCCATCATTACACCAGCAAGTGGTGTAAATCCCATTGAAGTATCAACAGATTTTCCAGCTTCAATTGCTGTAATTGAAGCTCCATTTCCGATATGAGCCGTAATTAGCTTCAAATCTTCCAATGGTTTTCCTAAAACTTTTGCCGCTTCTTGGGCGACATACATGTGTGACGTTCCATGTGCTCCATATTTTCTGATTGAATAATCTTCATAATATTTTGTTGGAATAGGATAACGATAAGCCTTTTCTGGCAAAGTACTGTGAAAAGCAGTGTCGAAAACAGCAACTGCAAGTGCATCTGGTAATAAACGTTGAAAAGCTTCAATCCCTAAAACATTAGCAGGATTATGCAAAGGAGCCAAAGTTGAAAGATTTTTAATCTCAGCCAAAACCTCAGGACTAATAACCGTAGAAGTTTTGAAAAATTCCCCACCTGCAACAACACGATGGCCAATTCCTGTGATTTCGCGGAATTCATGAATTAATTTAAAGTGAATTAATTCATCCATTAATAACAAAACAGCTTGACGATGGTCAACAATTTCTTGTTTTCTAACGTGTTCTTCATTGTTAAATTTAGTTGTTGAGATTGAGCCAGACAAACCAATACGTTCAAAAATTCCTTTAGCAATCACGGTTTCTTCCGGCATTTCGTAAAGTTGCCATTTTAATGACGAGGAGCCTGCATTGACAGCGAGCGTTTTTTCCATACTTACTCTCCTTAATGTATGCGTTTTATTCTTAAAATTATATCATATTTTATGTCTGATTTCATTTCTCCTCCCTCAAGGATTCCCAGAACTTATCATTTTATGTCATTTTAAAAATAAAAAAGATTTTGTTTTAGAACAAAATCTTTTAATTAATTATTTTTTAAGTGCTTCAACATCACGAGCAATTACAAGCTCTTCGTCAGTTGGAATCACAAAAACTTTTACGCGTGAATGAGGTGTTGAAATTTCTCCCTCGACGCCAAAGACATTTTTCTCAGGGTCAACTTCAATTCCAAACCAAGTCAATCCAGAAAGAATTGCTTCACGAACAGGAACCGAATTTTCACCAATACCAGCGGTGAAGACAAGAGCATCAGCCCCATTCAAAACGGCCAAATATTGACCAATAAATTTTTGAATTCGGTCAACATACATCTCGAATGCAAGTTTTGCATCAGTATCTGTATCTTTAGCAGCAATGATATCACGCATATCTGATGAAATACCAGATACACCATAGAGACCAGATTCTTTGTTCATCATATCAACAACATCTTGAGCATCTTTTAACTCAGAGTCATTTTCAATAAGGTATGGAAAAACAGAAGGGTCCATTTCACCTGTACGTGTTCCCATCATTACTCCAGCAAGTGGTGTGAATCCCATTGAAGTATCAATTGATTTCCCACCTTTCACTGCTGTCAGTGATGCGCCATTCCCGATATGAGCAGTGATAATTTTAGTTTCTTCAATTGGTTTTCCAAGTAATTTTGCAGCTTCTTGTGAAACATACATGTGTGAAGTTCCATGAGCCCCATATTTACGGACAGCATAATCTGTATAATATTTTTTAGGCAATGGATAACGGAATGATTTTTCAGGCATCGTTGTATGGAAAGCTGTATCAAAAACTACTACTGAAGTTGCATCAGGTAGTAAGTTCAAAAAAGCTTCAATTCCTGCAGCATTTGCTGGATTATGCAAAGGAGCAAGAGCTGACAAATCTTTAACTTGTTGCAAAACTTCTGGTGTAACAACTGTTGATTTTTGGAAAATTTCACCTCCAGCAACCACACGATGTCCTACACCTGTAATTTCAGTAAATTCCTCTACTATTTTCAATCGTTTTAAATCTTCAAGTAAAACTTCTACTGCTTCTGTATGATTTGGAATGTCAAAAACGCGTTCTTCTTTTTGCTCACCAAATTTGACGGTCACAATCGAATCTTTCAAACCAATTCGTTCGATTAATCCCTTGGCAAGAACTTTTTCTTCTGGCATTTCATACATTTGCCATTTCATAGATGATGAACCAGCGTTAACTGCTAATGTTTTGGTCATGTTTAATAAACCTTCCTTGAATTTGAAATACGGTTAAATTATAACACAATTACAATTCCTTTTGTGTTTTTCGGTCATGATTCACGAGCTTAATTCAAGATGTAGTTTTTAAAATAAAAAACGTTTTCAAATTCAATCATTTTCAACACTTTAACCAAAAAAATTACTGACAGAACCTGTCAGTAATTTCAATCTTATAATTTTACAATTTTTGTAAATTCTTCCATAAAGACTTCTAAACTTTCTCTGTCTGTCAGTGAAGACAAAGGGTGAGCAAAAGTTGCATGTGCAGCCGGTCCCTTTTTCAAAACATAAATCGCCTTAGCATCAGCATTAAAAAGTGATTTTGGTAAAGTGATGACAGCCATCACACTCCCATGTTTACTAATCCACTCCTTTAATAGAGGTCCTTGAGGACTTGTCAGTAAATCTTCTGGAGCTAGGAAAATGGCAAAAGAACCCTCTTTTAAATAATTAAATGATTGCTCAATCAAAAGATGATGAGCAAAAGTATGTCCGTCAGTAGTCGCAACTTCAAAATTCTTTGCAACTTCATCATCTGGATAAAAACCAATTGGTAAATCACTGACAACAACGTCAGCAGGTTCCATCAAACGCTTTTGTACTGCATCAATTTGCATGAACTCAGCCTGACTCCCCATAATTTCAGCCATTGAAGCAGACAAATCTAAAAGTAAATCATCAACTTCAAAGCCTACATAATCAACCTTTTTATTAAGATTAACTAAAAGCGTTTCAGCAAGATTACCCATACCAGACCCAAATTCAATTAAACGAAGTTCAGAATTTTTATTAAGATGTTCAATAATGAAATTAAAAATTAAGCCAATTGCATCTGGAGTCATTGCATGATTGGGCTGAAGTGGTGCGACTTGTGACCCTTTCAACAAAACAAATTGAAAAAGTTTTTGCCACTCCTTATTTGATAAATTTAACTGACGAAGTTTGTCATTATTTACTGACAATTCAACAATTCCTTGGTCAGTATCATCTAAAAAAGCAGCATTTTGTTCTACAAAAGCATCATAAAAATCTGTATCCAATTTCTCAGATAATAACATAATATTTGCAACAACTAGCTCAAAACCTTGAGCCACTTTTTCCATATCCATGTTTTTTCTCCATTTCTACAAAATCAAAATAAAACTGCCAAACTTTGACAGTTTTATTCATTGCTTGATTATTAATCAATCAATCATTTATTTTTTTCTTTTTCGACTGTCCAACTTTTCCAATTCCATCCAAGCTCTGACCGTTACGACAAGCATCGCCACAATACCGATAATTTCTAAAAGTAATGACCGATGGCTTACCGCCTGGGCCACAGCAAAAGCAAGAACTAGAACTCCAACACCAGCAAAGAAGAAAATGTCCATACTCCGCCGAACGTCTTTGGGCATCATGAAAATATACGCAAAGGCAACTAAAATCAACAAGATAATATAGAACATTTTTCTCCTTTCCAAGTTATGACAAGAACTAACGAAAAATTAATTTATTCATCATCAAACTTTCAATAATTGAAAATCAAGTTTCTCTATTTGATTAAACTTATTTTTTCTTCTTAGTTGATTTTTCACGCATTGCTTTATCCAAAATTTGTTTACGCAAGCGGATTGATTCTGGAGTTACTTCCAAGTAATCATCATCTCCAAGGAATTCCAAAGATTCTTCAAGTGAAAGAATTTTTGGTGTGTTCAAAACAGATGTAGAGTCTTTATTTGAAGAACGAACGTTTGTTTGTTGTTTCATTTTAGTGATATTTACAGTCAAATCATTATCACGACTGTGTTCACCAACAATCATCCCACCATAAACTTCAGTACCTGCATCAACAAAAAGTTGTCCACGTTCTTGAACGTAACCCATTGCGTAAGAAGTAACTTGACCTGAATCCATAGAAATCAAAGAACCACGGTGACGTCCACCGATTTCTCCCTTAACAGCTGGAAGATATTGGTCGAAAGTATGGTTCATGATTCCGTATCCACGAGTCATTGACATGAATTCTGTTGTGAATCCAATCAAACCACGTGCAGGAACAAGGAAAATCAAACGCGCTTGACCGTTACCAGTGATTTGCATATCAAGCATATCACCTTTACGTTCAGAGAGCGCTTGGATGATTGAACCTTGGTATTCTTCAGGAGTGTCGATTTGAACACGTTCAAATGGTTCGCAAGCAACACCATCAATTTCTTTGATGATAACTTCAGGACGTGAAACTTGAAGTTCATATCCTTCACGGCGCATTGTTTCAATAAGAATTGACAAGTGCAATTCACCACGACCAGAAACAACCCATTTATCAGGAGATTCAGTGTTTTCAACACGAAGTGAAACGTCAGTTTGCAATTCAGAAACCAAACGTTCTTCAACTTTACGTGATGTTACCCATTTTCCTTCGCGACCAGCGAAAGGTGAATTGTTAGCAAGGAAAGTCATTTGCAAAGTAGGTTCGTCAATGTGCAAGATTGGCAATGGTTCAACGTGGTCTGAAGGTGTAACAGTTTCCCCAACAAAGATATCTTCCATACCAGACAAAGCAATCAAATCACCAGCTTTTGCTTCTTGGATTTCTTGACGGTCAAGACCGAAGAAACCAAAAAGTTTAGTAACGCGGAAGTTTTTAGTTGAACCATCAAGTTTAGACAAAGTAACGCTGTCCCCAACTTTGATTGTTCCACGGAAAACACGTCCAATACCAATACGTCCAACATAGTCATTGTAGTCCAAAAGTGAAACTTGGAATTGTAAAGGTTCATCAGAGTTATCAACTGGGCCAGGGATATGGTCGATGATTGTATCAAAAATATTTGCCATTGTGTGTTCTTGATCAGCTGGATTATCAGACATTGATGAAGAACCATTGATTGCTGAAGCATAAACAACTGGGAAATCCAATTGTTCGTCATCAGCACCAAGTTCGATGAAAAGTTCAAGAACTTCATCAACAACTTCAGCTGGACGAGCAGATGGTTTGTCAATCTTATTAACAACAACGATTGGAGTCAAGTTTTGTTCCAAAGCTTTTTTCAAAACAAAACGTGTTTGAGGCATTGTTCCTTCATAAGCATCGACAACGAGGACAACCCCATCAACCATTTTCATAATACGTTCAACTTCTCCACCGAAGTCCGCGTGACCTGGTGTGTCCAAGATGTTGATACGAGTTCCGTTATATTCAACTGCTGTATTTTTGGCAAGGATAGTAATCCCACGTTCTTGCTCAAGTGCATTTGAGTCCATCGCACGTTCAGCTAATTCTTTACGAGCATCCAACGTTTGAGATTGTTTTAAGAGTTCGTCAACCAATGTAGTTTTACCATGGTCAACGTGGGCAATAATAGCGACGTTTCTAATATCTTCGCGTAATTTAGTCAATTTTATCATACCTTACTTTCGTATATATCTAACCCATTATAGCACACTTTTCTAAAAGCTGTAAATGCACACGTTTACAAGCCTAACAAAGATTTTTTTACTTCCAAAATGAAAACCCCAAAGAAAAATTTCTAAGGAGTTCTTTATTTTTTTATAATTAATAAAATCAGTAAAAATGATTATGTTGTTAACATTCTTTTATTCTTAAACTGTAGAGAAAGAGTAAAAGAAAAGCAACTAAACCAAATAGAACAGCAATAATATATCCAGCTCCATAAAAGGTTAGAAAGATAGAAAGTTCAGCCCCAAAAGTATTCCCAGATAAACTATGATTAAAAATAATCATAGACGGAAAAGCTATAACTAAGAAACTAATGTAAAAAATAAGACTAGCAAAAGAAAAATAGACACTAAAATTTATTTTCCTATAAATGAGAAAAAGTGATATAAGCAACACCAATCCCAAAATGAAACTATAAAAAGGGACTTGATGAAAAAGAAAATAAAAGAAATTTTCTCGACTTTTTTTATAGTCAAAATTCGTATTCAATTTAGCCTGATTTACCGTTGCAGGAAGAAACATGTTTCCTATCCAAATGATGAATGCAAGAAATACTTGCCAAATTTTTATGCCTTTTATATTCATTCCAATTCCTCCCACTAATAAGCTCTATTTGTTGTTTGGAATTTCCATGTACTATTTCCCCGTTTAAGTGTGGCAAAATACGTAGCTCCTACATTTGCCCCACTTGCTGGAATTTTTACAGGTTTATAGTTTCGCGTAATTGACCACGATAAACTATTCCCTTCTGATTTGTCATCAACTTGTTGAGTATAACCACTTGAACCTTTAATCTGACCATTCGTTGCAGTAGTAACACTAGAATTAGCAACATAAACATGGTCAATGCAAGAACCATAGCCACCTGTTACTTTTATTAGCGAAGCATAGCCATTAGATACTATCCAATTTATATTCAGTTTAAACGTAACAGAATAAGTCTTATCTGAATTTGTCTGATTTTGGCTGGCAGCAAAAACTTTTGTACCCCAAAATTCTCCAAAGGACATTGCATTCAAATTACCCACTTTTTTAACTGCTTCTGCTTGGCTTAAATCTGCTGTATAGGTCGTTACACCCATAATCGAACCTTTATCGTTCGAAATTACCTGACTATCCACCGTCACAGGTGCAGCCAAATTAGGCCCACCACTAGTATTATCTAATGTAACACCATTATTTACAACATATTTAACTTGCTTTTTCGTATTTGTTATTATTTTATCTGCCTTTTTAGGTATATTCAAATTAACTTTTCCATTTTTAGACACATCAACATTAGGTGCTAATGCACCATCTGCTTTTACAGCAAATCCAGTTGCAAATAATACACTGACAACAAGTGTGCCAATAATAATTTTTTTCGCATTCATAACTAAATCCTCTTTTCTTAGTCTGTAAGTTACTAATCTAAGAGCTAGTCTTTAAATTATAACTTACTTGATGTTATATTTTTCATTAAAAAATTACCCACTTTCTTTTTGCACGATATATCTTTGAGTTGATATTGAACTTTATTAATTTTCCATTGGTCCTCCTCTCTTTCAAGATTTATTTCTATCATTATTCATACTTTAATTGTAAGCCTTTTTATTTTCGTTTACAATATTTTTTGCACAATTTCATCATTTTTGTGACGAAATCAATTTTTTTGTGATGAAATTGATACTTTCATTGTAAAAAGTAAAAATCACCCCAATATATTACCTCATCTGGACAATTCAACAACCTCATCTGCCATTTCCCAAATAACAGGATTATGCGTAGCGATAATAATAATCCGATTTTCATTTTTCATACTCAAAAGCAGTTTCATCACTT
>OAWO01000560.1_pt1 | contig 14351 bp, 12 predicted proteins | sample 1495421 | NCBI WGS metagenome assembly OAWO01 (sample SAMEA2580162, study PRJEB22360) | human gut metagenome | biome: human gut; feature: human-associated habitat; material: faeces | place: Denmark | collected 2008/2010
GATACAGCCCCGCCGCGGCGTCGATATCAAGGAGGCATTCAATCAAATCAACCGTTACCAGCGCGAGAGTTTTTGGGCGGGCAGCGGGCTGTTCGAGTATGTACAGCTGTTCGTCATATCGAACGGAACCTATACCAAGTATTACAGCAATACGACGCGGCAGAGCCATATCAAGGAGGCTTCGGGCGGAAACAAAGCCAAAAGCAAGCAGACGAGCAACAGTTTTGAGTTCACTTCGTGGTGGGCGGACGCCAACAACCGGCCGATAACCGATCTGATGGGATTCGGACGCACGTTCTTCGCCAAACATACGTTGCTCAATCTGCTGACCCGCTATTGCGTTTTTACTTCCGACCGTCTGCTGCTCGTCATGCGCCCTTATCAGGTCGTGGCGACGGAGCGTATTTTGAGCAAAATCCATATCGCCGACAACTACCGACTGTACGGCACGGTCGCGGGCGGCGGATACGTGTGGCATACGACGGGCAGCGGCAAAACGCTCACCTCGTTCAAAACGGCGCAGTTGGCGAGTCGACTGCCCTACATCGACAAAGTGCTGTTCGTGGTCGATCGCAAAGACCTCGACTACCAGACCATGCGCGAGTACGACAAGTTCGAGCAGGGAGCGGCCAACAGCAATACGAGTACGGCGATTCTGAAACGGCAACTGGAAGACCCTGCGGCGAAAATCATCATCACGACCATTCAGAAACTTTCGGTCTTCATCGGCCGTCATGCGGAACATCCCGTGTTCCGGCAGAAAATCGTCATCATCTTCGACGAGTGCCACCGCTCGCAGTTCGGCGATATGCACACCGCCATTACCCGAAAGTTCAAACGCTACTTCCTTTTCGGCTTCACGGGTACTCCCATTTTCGCCAAGAATGCCGTAAGCGGCGGCAAACCGAATCTGCGGACGACCGAGAATCGCCGAGCGCGGCACGCCCGAGCAGGTATTCGGCGAGCAACTGCACACCTATACGATCGTCGATGCCATCAACGACAAGAACGTGTTGCCGTTCCGTATCGAGTACGTCCGCACGATCAAGGAGAAGGAGGAGATCGAGAACTCGATGGTGTGGGACATCGCCCGCGAGGAGGCTCTGGCGGACAAACGACGAATCGCCAATATCGTCGCTTATATTCTGCAACATTTCAATCAGAAAACGAAACGTGCCGCGAAATCGTATGAGTTTTACGTCGTGACCAATATCGGCGAGGTTGCATCGGCAGGTCGTCGTAACAAAGTAGAAGAGGTAAAGCAACGGACTCGCCTGACGGGTTTCAATTCGATTTTCGCCGTCTCCTCCATCGAAACGGCCATGATGTATTACGCTGAATTCAAACGGCAAATGGCGGAGTTGCCGAGCGCACAGCGGCTGAAAGTGGCGACCATATACAGTTTCGGTGTAAATGAAGATGCGGACGACTTCATCATTGATGAGAACCCCGAAGATACGAGCGGTCTGGATCGGAGTTCGCGTGATTTTCTCGAAGAAGCCATCCGGGACTACAACGCCATGTTCTCGACCTCCTACGACACATCGAGCGACAAATTCCAAAACTACTACAAGGATGTATCGCTTCGCATGAAGAACCGGGAGCTAGATTTGTTGATCGTCGTCAACATGTTCCTGACCGGCTTCGATGCCACGACGCTCAATACATTGTGGGTCGATAAGAACCTGCGGATGCACGGTTTGTTGCAGGCCTATTCGCGCACGAACCGCATTCTGAACTCGATCAAGACGTTCGGCAATATCGTTTGTTTCCGCAACCTCGAAACGGCTACGAACGAGAGCCTTGCCCTGTTCGGGGACAAAGAGGCGGCAGGAATTGTATTGCTCAAAACATTCAACGATTATTACAACGGTTATACGCAGAATGACAAGGAGATTCGAGGATATGCGGAGTTGGTCGACGAGCTGCTGGCGAAATATCCCGTCGGAGAACAAATTGTCGGAGAACAGGACAAAAAGAACTTCGTGCGGCTGTACGGTGCGATTTTGAAACTACGGAATATTCTATCGACATTCGATGCCTTCGCCGGACGCGAGATTCTGACCGAACGCGACGTACAGGATTACCACAGTGCGTATATCGACCTGTACAACGAGTTCCGCCTGCAGAAACACGAAGCAGAACAAATCAACGAAGATGTAGTCTTCGAGATGGAACTTATCAAGCAGGTAGAGGTCAATATTGACTATATCCTGTCGTTGATTCGTACATATCATGAGGAACACTTACAGGACAAGGAGATTATCGTGTCGATTCGCAAGGCGATCGATTCGAGCGTGGATTTGCGCAATAAGAAGGAGCTGATCGAACGATTCATCGAATCCCTCACGCCCGAATCCGACGTGAACGAGGACTGGCTCGCTTATGCCGAGGAGCAGCGTCATGCCGAGCTGGATCAGATCATTGCCGACGAAAACCTGAACCGCGACGAGGCCTACAAATTCATGGACAACGCTTTCCGCGACGGATTCGTGCAAACGACGGGAACCGCGATAACCAAAGTCCTGCCGCCCCTCTCCCGTTTTACGCCCACCGGCGACCGCACGAAGAAACGCGAAGCCGTCATCGAACGACTGACCGCATTCTTCAATCGGTTTTGGGATATAATATCAGAAACAAAAGGATAACAATTGAATGAAACTTTTTTCAGAGAGATACGGTTACACCAAACCTTCGGATGTGATTATTAGAGAAAAAATTACGCCTGAAATACAAAATGCTATTTGCTCTTGCTATGACAAATTAAAAAATAGGTTCTTTTTAGATTCAGGCTTATATTTTGATACAGATCCATATATTGCATTGGAACAGTATTTATGGACTTATTTTTTGAATAATCGAGAGGGCGATTTTCAAGATGGAAGACGTTATTATATCGTTGCAACTGCATTTTTGGAAGATAAAAATAATTCCTGGTATCGAAAATTAGATATAGTCGAATGTACTATTAAATATCTTCAAGATATTGACAAACGATATAATAATTGGAGGACTCCTGTAAACCAAATGTTCATCAAACAACTCAATTTTGAATTTGAGCGTTTGAATTTTGCCTATCGCATTATCGGACAAGAGATTACTGAAATTACGTCAAAAAGCGAGATTGCTACAATTGAAGATGCAATGGCAAATACTTCTCGCAACATTAAGATACATCTTAATAGGGCATTGGAATTATATGCACAACGCCCTACGGCAGATTATCGTAATTCCATCAAAGAGTCAATCTCGGCTGTAGAAGCTTTTTGTAGAGAAAAGACAGACGAAAACTCTTTGGGAAAAGCATTGAGCCGCTTGGAAGCCAACGGTATTATTATACCCAAACTCTTAAAGGTTGCTTTTGATAAATTATATGCCTATACGAATCAACCTGATACTGGTATTAGACATGCTTTGATGGACAGTGACGGAGCATATACTCCTGCGTCTGAGGAGGCTTTATTTATGCTTGTTTCATGTAGTGCTTTCTTGAACTATCTTTGCAGGAAAATTAGATAAATGGGCATAGAACTGTTGAATTGGAAATTACTAATAGCGTGTTTCCTCCTTGGAGGATGCCTAACTGCCTTTATTATTTTGCTGTTTTCGCAATGAACACCTCAAAAAAACAGTCTATCAGCAATAAACTTTACTTTATCATGGCTATCACGATTGTGGTATCCATTCATTTTAATCTTTTCTACTACATATGTTTGTTGCAATTATCCTGAATGTTTTAATTTTCAATTCTTTTCTGACTTTCAAAAATATAATCTAATATTTCTTATTTGCGTATTGTTATGGTTGCTGCCATTATTCGAAAAATTCGAGATATTTAATGCAAATTTCAAATTGAGATGGCAAAACGAAGTATCCAAAAAGGCCGCAGACGAGGCTATTATGACCAATGGAACAAATAATGCAGAACAGTTAGAAAGAATGATGGCAAGAAAGGAGGATAAAGAACATGTGGAACAACAACGCACCAATACAACAAGTAATTGACCAATGGCTAAAAATAATGCAAAACGGCCAAGTGACGGACGCTATGTATCAAGTTTGGGTTGAATACTCAAAATCAATATTGAACATGATTACACAAAATCCGTTAATATATTCTAAATTATTTATCCGTTATATTGGCAGCTTTAATCCCGATATGCGGCCCTATCAACGATTGAGTATGTGCTTGCAATACTTAATCAAGATTCAATCAATTATTTAGACATAGTAAGAGCCTATTCTTTGATGCCAAAGGATAGGCCTTGTTTCCTGCCCAATAGAGGAGGTCATGAATGAATAGAAATCCGTAAAATTTATCAGCATTCATAATTTCCATATGTAGAATTTAGCTATTTTTACGCAGAAAAAACATATATGGATTATGAAAAACGTAATTGCTATAATAAAAAACGTTTGGGGTGACAGTCCGCCACCGAAAGTCAAAACCGGCTTTATTCCCAATCCCTGTGATTGGGAGAAGCAAAATTATCTGACGCCCCCCCCGGCTCTTACTATCGGCAAAAGACATCGGTCGGATTTATAGCCATGAAAGGATGGCTTTCCACTATTTTGCGTTTGCCGAGTTGTACCTTTGCTAACTAACCGTTTTCTTACTTTCCTTTTCCATTCTCCATCCTGAATAATCAGATTCTCGCAATATATAAATTATACAATCACTTTTGGAATGATATAAAGGTGATAGTGCGTTTTGTTTTTTATATGATTGGGGGATGTCATATCAGATTGGAATTTATCCTGTAAAAACATACAAGTAAAAACAGATATGAAAAAGATAACATTCATCACTTTGTTCGCAGGCATGGTATTGTCAGCCGGAGCACAAAACACGAACTATGCAACCGGAGAGGAGAAGCAAAAGATTTTAGAGGAGCTTGAGCGCAACTATGAGATGGAAATATACGGATACTTCAGCATAGACAGGCCAGCAAAGGCTCTGAGCCTGATGCCATGGGACGCATGGGCATACCAATACAGGGATGAGTATCAGGGAGTGTCGGAGTTGTTCGGCTGTCTTGAAAACCTGTCGGTCGAGCCGGTGGAAGGCGAACCGAAGATGTGCAGGCTTGTATTCAGAGGAAAGTCCAAAGGCCCGGACACATTCCAGGACAGGAGATATATCGGAAATCCATGGGAAGCGCACATTGACAGCCTCGGCACATACATAGGATTCCGTGAGAAGATATTTTATGGGCTGACAACGGATGTAGAACTTCATCTGACAAACAAAAAAGGCAAGCCCATCCTTGCCGACCTCGATTGGGGCAGCATGGAAAGCGTATATGCAATCGAAGGAAAGAAAAGCATCGGGAACGGAGAATCGGAAGTATGGTTTGGCATAGACATACCGCTTGATTCGGAGTTTTCCAAAATAAGCGACGGCACCGTGACAGTCCGGTTCGCCATGCCCGATGAATACGACATCGTAAAGGTAAAGGCCGGCGACGGCAGCAAAAAGCCGGTGCAGGTATCTTTCAAAGATCTGAATTTCAAGATAGAAAAGATTGACAGCATAGGATTTGTCATATCAGCCGATATGTTTAACAGAACAAAAATAGACAAGACAAACTGCCTGTTCAGGAAAGACGGTATCTGGTATGAACCGCTGTTTGCAGTCGACGGATGGGGCTTTCTAGACGATATTCTGGAATACAACGGAGGGAACTACACTTTTGAAAAATGGCTGAAGAAAAAAGGTATCGATCCGGAAAATCTGAAAGAGACAATGAGGGAGTACAGGAAAGGGACTGACTCTCCCCACAATTTACCGGATATATTCGGGAAACATTACAGAACCGGGATGAACCCAGATACAATATTGTTTTATAAACCGTCGGCCCCTGAAGACGAAAGGATTTTTTCAGAGTCAACGGTCAGAATCATCCCGTCCAGGCACAAGAGCAATTATACCCCGAACAAAGCCTTACGCTCCGGATTGCTTGAAAAATTGAAGCTGATGCAAAAAAAAGCAGAGGCGGAGATCGAAGAAGATGAAGTAAAAGGTGTTTCGCTTTATGAAAGCATCTTCGGCGATTAATCTGATACAGAGTAATAATGGACACGGTATAGAATATGGCGGTTGAAGAGAAAACGGTAACAAAGGTACAATTCCCCCAACCGGGGGACAAAATTGATGTACTGGACTCTATCGTGTATGGTTTATGCTATACCACTACCTATGATATGCCTGACCGGAAATCCGTCAAGGTGAAAACTTACGGGAATGAGTATGCCCCGTATGTTCACGCCGGCTATAACTATGGCGTAAAGCATAGGAAAGAATACTGCGGAGAATCCGTTGCCATTATTCCTGTATTATTCTAATGAAAACATAATATCACCATTCATCATGAAAAGATTATTATCCACCGTCCTGCTTGCATGTCTCGTACTGGGAACATGGGCACAAAACAAGACGAAAATGACAGAAGAAGAGAAAAAAGAGGCCATGGAGCAACTTGAAGTGCTCTATCAGTTCGAGACAGGAGCGGCATTCGGCGAACTTGATTCATTGACAGAAAACCAAGAGTTCAAACAGGATAGGCTCCCTTGGGAAAAATGGGCGGACAAATTCAAACACAAGAGCTTTAAAAAGAGCCTGTCAAGACTGTTCATGTGCTTTGACAAGGCATTCATAGAGCCGAACAAGGATTCTCCTATCTTTTTCAACCTCATGCTAAGAGGCAAAGACGAAGATGTATCTTCATATTTCGGCGGTCGGCAAGGATCCGGCCTGTGGGAAAAGTATTATCACGAGGATGAGAACGGGAACTTCACGGGGTTCTGCAAAGAACTTTTCTTCGACTTGGAGACTGACTTGCAGCTTCATCTGACTGACAAGCAGGGCAAACTGGTCTATATACACCCGGAAGAAAACATCTATCTGCTTGAGGGCGGCGACTATGCCCAAAACAAAGACATGTTGAATATATGGTTCGGATTGCAGATACCGCTAACTGTTCCTTATCAGGAAATTGCAGGCGGACACATCTCCTTATCTTTCTATATGCCTCAGAAATATGACCGTATCACAGTACCCATAAAGGATTTTGAAGACAAACCGGTGCAGGTGACTTGGGGCAACAAGACTTTTTCTATAGAAAAGGTTGACAGCAACGGCTTCATCATTTCCGCAGACGCAGAGACTCTCGACAAACTGAGAGGCATGGATTGCCTTTATCACAGGGACGGGAACTGGTATGAGCCATCCTCTTCAACAACCACAACAGGAGATTTGGACAAGATTCTGAAAAATAGTACAGGGAAAATCACGTTTGAAGAGTGGTTGAAAGAAGAAGGCATCGACCCGAACAACCCGGAAGAAACCTTGAAACACTTTATGGAAGATGACGCTTCAGAGGAAAATGACGATACAGACACTACCGAAGTGATGGGAAAACACTACAGGACTGCCTTGCAGGGGGATAGTCTGTTGCTCTACATGCCGGACGAAAAGAGACGGAAAATTGCCGAGATAACTGTATTTGCCCCATCGGAAGGCGAAGCATCCCGGTTAATAATCAACCGCGAGCGATGCAACGAACTTATCGAATGGTTGTGCACAGAAAAATCACCGGACAATAAAAAGCAGCCCGAACCGGCAGAGATGGAGGAAGTGGATTATTTCAGTCCTGATTTCCAGCCAGCCAAGCCCATCAACCCGCAGACAGGAATGCCGGACGAATGGAACATGGTCTTGACACAATTGCTCAGGAAGCCGGAAGAGGCAGTCGAGCAAGGAATTACAGGAAGAATGACGGCGGAAATAACCATCGGAACTGACGGCATTGCCAGCAACGTAAAAATAAACGGAGACCCCCATCCGCTATTGGAAAAAGCGGTCTGCGACTGCCTCTACGGCATAAAGTATGTCCCGGCAAAATGGAAGGGAAAAGCTATCTCCTTTGTCGCCACTCTCCCCGTCATTTTTAAGTGACCGAGCCTATGGAAGGATATATCCTGATTGTACTACAGATTCTGATAACCGTACTGATTATCTGGAGAAGGAAGCAAGACTCCAAAGAGCCGTTAGGCTGTCTGGCAGCGGGTTTTATTTTCATGATTGTATTTGCTCTGACCACCGTACTGTTCAGTCTGGGGCATCTTATCATCAATGAAGGACTGTTTGCCAATATCTTTGCAGAGAGCAGAGGGGCGCTCGCCGCCGCTTCACCTGTGGAATGGCTGATGGCTGGATTTATCTGTCTGATAATGATATTGGTATCTGCTACCGTCTGCTCTTTGGCTGGCTATGCTGTCACAGGCCATCACCCCAAATTCTGCAAACTGATATGGAAAACACTGGCAATAATCCTGTTGCTTCCCATCGTGGCATTGGGGATATTGGTTGCGGCATTTGGGTTTGCTTATATTATCTGCATGAGGTTTGCCTCACCCATGTTTGACGATATCGGCTGGGGCTGGATGCTTCTGCTCTTATTTTTCTGCGTGATGTGCCTGCTTGGATTTTCCGGATTCGTCGTTTACCTGTTGGAAATGAACAGCGAGAAATTAAAAGAATACGATGAAAAGGACAGCAGACGTTCTTTCAGACCGGTCGATATGAATAATCATGAGAAAGGAGGCACTGTATGATACGAAAATTTATAATCTGCATAGCCGTTCTGGTGGGTTTCTGCCCGATGGCATGGGGAACGGTCGATGATGTACCTAATCCCAAGACATACGATGCGGACAATTGGGTATCCGACCCTGACCATATATTGGACAGTGAAACGAAGAATAAAATCAACGATATATTGCAACAACTGGAGGACTCACTGACCATAGAAGTGGCAGTTGTCGCCTTGAACAGCATCGGAGAAGAGGAACCGCATGAATTTGCCGTTACGCTGTTCAACCGGTGGGGTGTCGGCAAGGCGGAAGATGACAACGGACTGCTGATTCTGCTGACCCGGGATATACGGGATATCACCTTCAAGACCGGGTATGGCCTGGAAGGAGTATTGCCGGATGCCATTTGCAAAAGAATACAGATGGAAACCATGGTGCCGCATCTTCGGGAAAATGACTGGAATACAGGAATGCTTGAAGGTGTCAAGGCGGTGGCGGCAGTTCTGTACGGAAGTGATTATCAAGCAGCACTGCCGGAAGCATGGATAAAAAAGTTCCGGCGTACCACCCCTTCCCCGGTCTTTATCGTGTTTGCCCTGATGCTGATACTTATAAACTGGCTTGTCTGGAAATCGGCGGTACACAGGATGACGCCCAAAGACGAAGGGACGGAAGCCGCATTGACCTTGCTGGCGACCCGAAAACCCTTTACTGTACGTACCCTGCTCGGACTGTGCTGGCTGGTACCGGTGTGGCCCGCCATGCTGGGTATTGCCTGCTGGTATTTCGGAATACAGAAACAAAAGACCCTCAGGCACAGCCGGACATGCCCGAAATGCAACCGGGAAACCCTCCGGGAGATTCCTTTGCACGAGTTGGTAAAGGATACAAAACGGCTGACTGACAGCGAACGGAAAGAGACAGAGCTGAAAACGGCCTATATCCGCATCTACCGGTGCTTCGCTTGCGGTGAAGAGGTGAAAATCCGAATACCGCTTGAAAAGGACGGTTATGAATGCTGCCCCTCCTGCGGGCACATGACGCTGCACAAGGAAGAAAAATATCGGGCTATTATTAAAGCCACCACTTCATCAGAGGGACTGATGGAGGCTCGCCATCGATGTATGTATTGCAATGCCGAATACATTGTAGGCTATACGATACCGAAAATCAGCACCTCCTCCAGAGGCTCAAGCGGTTCCGGTAGTGGAGGCAGCAGTTTCGGTGGCGGTTCGTCCGGAGGCGGCGGCTCATCCAGCCGTTTCTAATACAGAATATCAACAGAAAACATGCGAATCATGAAAACTGTTTTTATCATGGGAATCTTGAGTTTCTTTTGCGGCATCAGTGCCGCACAGCCTCAATACTGGGGGGGGGAGGGTGCATACGATTTGGAAAATGTCGTGTTCGGAATGAACGTGGACAAGTATTATTCCAAGGCAAAGACATACGACGGGGATTATGACGAATCATTCCGCTATTTCATGAAGGAAGAAGTGAAATGTGAAACCCGGGAAGGCAAAAAGGCGGTCATTCTGGAATACAGCTCGGTAGAAACAAATTACGGAGAGGTTCTTGCCCGCTTCGGGAAATTTGAATTCCCGTATACCGGCATGGTGGCGGACAAATCAGGAAAACTGATCGGCATTCTGGCACTGGGAAGGCTGGACGGAGCGGCGGCAGTGGATTCGCTGCTATATGCCATTGCAGGAAAGTACGGTCCCCAATGCTTTGTCACAGAAGAGTATTTCGGACATCGGAATTATGGATGGCATGTGAATGACCGGACTATCCAACTATATGTACGCAAGCCGAATCCGGAGCACAAGGATGCCGTGATTTACCTTGAAGAGAACGAAAAGGGAGAACGGAAAATTGTCGGCGGAGGCAGCCAGCCTCATACCTGGTATGAAGTGTGCCTGATGGTGACAAAAACGAAATACGATCCGTTCATCGACTGCATCAGCGTCGGTAACTGGTGCAATTTCAATGATCTCTCGTCAGATGTCCGGAGCATGGAAATCAATCCGGCAGCAGGCGTATACGACACCGGCGAGCTGTTTACGGAGGAAGACCTTGTCCCGGATACCGCCAAGGGATATATGAACATTCCGGACGGGGAGCTTCCCAAGTTCAAGGAAGGGCCGTTTGCGAATTTTCCGGATTTCAGGCTTGCCGTGCGCCATTGGATGGCCTATAATGCCGGCCTCGGGAACCAGGGAAATCCCGAAGGGAATGTAAGCGTATCCTTCACAGTGGGAAAGGACGGTAAAGCGAAGGATGCCAAGGTGGAAAACCGGGAGACCACATCGTCCGAACTGGAAGTTGCAGCACTATATACCATCCAACGGCTTCCCGAGTTTATACCTGCCACCCAAAACGGAAAACCCGTGGCATTCCGCATGACGGTGGCACTCAGGTTTGAAAGCCGATAAATTTTCTCTGCTATGGACAAAGGCTTTTCAATAAGCGGTTATCTCCTTTCACGCCTGCAACCGGACGATCCCCGGGAAGCACGTCTGCGTATGCTTTGTGTGACCATATCCAAGGATATGCCGGAGGAGAGAAGAGAACGGCAACTGCGCCCCTTTACATCGGACATGGAATTCATGAATATGATTGCCGGATGGATGAACGGGCTTCCCGAAGCAATTAGCCATGAACAGCCGGACTTTGAGAGATGGCTGGAGCTGTTCATGACTGCCGGTGAAGCAGAATCCACCCGCTATGTCATGCGTTTGCAAATATGGTACACGCATTATTGCTGCGTAGAAGAGTTACTGACCTTATGCCGGTTGCTGCAAAGGCATCGTGAAGAACATCTGGAAGCCATCTATCACAGAATGCTCTACTACTTCCGCGAAGCGAGAATACAATGCGGAATGCCTTCCACTTCCGAGCCGGCAGAAGGCATTGAGGTATCATTCAAACTGCTCGATGCCTCCTACGAACATATCAACCGTAAAATCATTTTGCAAGCGGAAGAAGTGCTCGGTATCCATACCGACCATTCTTTCATCCAGAAAGTGATGGAGTGCCATACTGAAGCGAAGACAGCAGAAGAACTGGCGGAACTATGCGGAGCAAACAGCACCGTTACCTTCCGTCGGACATTCCTGAGATTGTTTAACTGTCCGGTAGCCCAGTGGCTTCGGCAAAAACGTGCCGAGCAGGTGCTGAAACTGTTGAGGACTACACACCTTCCCTTACCGGAGATTGCCGAACAATGCGGGTTTGCGAACCAGTCTTACCTGTCTGATTTCTGCAAACGGAATCTCGGTGATACACCGGTAAATATCCGAAGAAACAGGAGCTGACCATTTATTATAAAATGAACGAATATGAAAATTAAAACACTTATCATCATTGGATTGACAGCATTTTTATGCTTATCCGGCGCAACAGCCCATGCACAATCAGACAAACAGATTATCAACATGGATAACCCGGACTATGACATCGATGTGGAACGTTTATGTTCTCCATATATTGATTTCGATAATCCCAAAGAGACCAGCAAAGAAGTAAACTATCACTATGTGAAATACACACAAAACATGAATGTTTCTTTTTCTGAGAGATATCCGATTTTAATACATTATATAAGTATGGACAGTCTCGTTACCAAGAAAGCAACTTTTTGTGATACCGACTTCGGGAAACTGAATTTAGTAACCAATGCACAAGGCAAATTAATATCGATGGCTTGCGAAACGAAGATGAACAAAACAAGCTTCAAGGAACTGGTAGAAGCTGCCAGGCAGAAATATGGCAAACCTGCCCTGAAGAAAGCAGAAACAGGTAAAGACGAACTTAAAAAGATTCTGATAAACTCGATGGTATCAAAGGGCAAGAACATACCCGTGTATCTTTGGAAGCAGGATGACGAATATATCGGACTGTTTATGGAAAGCGAGGACGTCGTAAATTTTTTCCGGGCAAAAAAAGAATTTGAAGATTTACTCATCAAAGTAAATGGTTCTTACATTGAGGCAACAATGGAGTTGCAAAAATTGAAGAAAAGAATGTTCAAGAGATAAGGAACAGGCTATAATGAGCTAATTTTAAATCACATGAAAATGGCAAAAATGTGGGACACAGAAACACATCAAGCAAGCATGTCCAAACATATTCTACAACACATTCCGGTGAAAAAATATTTATAAGTATACTAAAAAATCATTTTCTATATTTGCTCATTGCAAATAGACGTCCCGCATTGCGGACGAACATTACCTGCAGGGGGAAGGCATGTGCGAAATGCAGCACATCTCAAAAAGGACCCTGCAGACACTGCGTGACGAAGGAGCCATATCCTATACCACCATCGGAGGGGAAAATACTGTGTCCTGAGAGTGCCCTGTACGAGACCTTGCGGAAAAACTACCGGAACTACAGGCAATACGCCGGATAACCGGCCGTAAAGAAAAAGAAGAAGGGATGCTTCACCGGACTCGCCGGATAAGCATCCCTTCTTTTTAGTTGGCCAAGCGGAACATCCCGCCGATCTTCTCACGCATCCCGTCCGTGTCCTCACCGATTTTTGGATTGATCAGTTCGGCTTAGACCTGCGTGGAGATGATGGTCTTGAGCCCGAGGACTTTCTGCAGGGTTTCAAGCGGCATGCCCTTGCTCAAGGCCTGGGTCGCAAAGGTATGACGTCCGACATGCGGGCTGACGCGGACACTGCAGCCGGCCTTCTCGCCGATACGTTTCAGGTTCTCCTCCATACTCCCTATTTCCCTCACGGGGAACACCCTGTCCGGAGAAACCTTGAATTCGCCCCCCCTCTTGTATTTCTCGATCAGCTCGACGGCTATCGGGAGCAGCTTGACAACATAGGGTGCCTTGGTCTTCACACGGTTTCCAACCAGCTAGGTGTTGCCGTTAGAATCCGTGTGGACATTCCGGTAAGAAAGTTCCTTCAGGTCGGCAGGGGCCAGCCCGCGCACGGAAAGAATCCAGTTGTAATAGTTCTTGATGAAATCCATGTCCAGCGACATCAGGGGGATATCCACCTAACTTGTCCTTCAGATAACAGGACAGGCACCTGTCTCGTCCACCAACCTCCGGTAGGTGCTTTGGGCTTTCGTCTTGCCGATTTGCCGTTTGTAATCCCGGATCTGGATATTGAAGATCTCCATCAACGAATGGATCTCCTCGCCAAAGCCGTTATAGCGGTCATAGACCTTCTTGGCTGTCAGGAACGAATCGTGGTTCGAGAGATATTGATAGTGCTTGCCGATCTGCGCCTTGATGTTCTCCAGCTCCCGGTTCAACCGTCTTGTCTCCTCGGATTTGCCTTTGGCATCCCAAAGGGCAAGGGGAACATACGCTTGCAGCTGAAACTCGCCGTCGTTCCGTTGACGGTAATACGTCCCATGACAGGGACGCGGCCATTTTTTATGGCCTGGTTCTTGGTGTAGAACAGAACTCGAAAGGTACTCCTCATAACTCGATTATTTTTGTTACAAAATTACTATTTATCGAGTCGTTTTAAGCTATGAAGAATAATGCAAACAATTGAAAAAATAACCGCTTATATTGTCTGTTTTATAGATTCGGACAAGGTAACGATTAGGTAACGTAACTCATGCTCAAACATGCTTTTTGCAGCGTCGTTTTTCAAATGAAAGTGAAATACAATCCCATTAATTCGCTGAATTCAAGCAGTGTGTCTCCATTATGCAACTATTTCTAAAAATCTCCGACTTTTTTTTAAGGTAGATGCGAATCCGCCTTTATTTTTTCAGACG
>OAWO01000568.1_pt1 | contig 14092 bp, 8 predicted proteins | sample 1495421 | NCBI WGS metagenome assembly OAWO01 (sample SAMEA2580162, study PRJEB22360) | human gut metagenome | biome: human gut; feature: human-associated habitat; material: faeces | place: Denmark | collected 2008/2010
TTCACGTAGTAGACGTGAACAGCGGTAACCGCACCAAGAATGCCAACGGGCAGGAAGGTAACGCACTCGAAGTAAATCTGGGAGCCGCCGACGAGCTGGCCCGCCAACTGCGATTAAGAGACATGGGTGGTATCATTGTCGTCGACTTCATCGATATGAATGAAGCCGAAAACCGTCAAAAGCTTTATGAACGAATGTGTGCCAATATGCAGAAAGACAGGGCACGGCATAATATTCTGCCGCTTAGCAAATTCGGGCTAATGCAGATTACACGCCAACGTGTGCGTCCGGCAATGGACGTCAACACGACCGAAACCTGCCCTACTTGCTTCGGCAAAGGCACTATCAAGTCGTCCATTCTTTTTACGGACACTTTGGAGAGTAAAATTGATTACCTGGTCAATAAACTGAAGGTTAAGAAATTCTCGTTACACGTCCATCCGTATGTTGCCGCTTATATCAATCAGGGACTCGTTTCTCTGAAACGGAAGTGGCAAATGAAATACGGATTCGGTATCAAGATTATTCCAAGTCAAAAACTCGCATTTCTGCAATATGTGTTCTATGATACACATGGAGAAGAAATCGATATGAAGGAAGAAATCGAAATCAAATAGACAGAAAAGGCGGCCCGGTCAAAACGAGTCGCCTTTTTGTTTTATCTATTTTCTTCAACTATCCATTTTTCAATATTACGGGTTTCCGCACTGAAATTTACTCCTATTTTAAAGAGTTTCCGTTCATCCATCTCGAAAGGAAGAGCGTAATGCTTGTCATTTATCTGCTGCAATGCTTCTTCTGCCGTACCGTTCAGTTTAAATTCCATGATATAGATGAATTTGTCTGTCTGCAAGACAAGGTCGATGCGCCCTTCGCTTGTATGATATTCCACTTTGGTATAGAAGCCGACTAGTTTAAAAACAATGAAAAGCACGTTCTCGTAATGCAATTCCTGATCGCGAATCACTTCGTAGGTGGTATCAGCAAAGAAACTTTGTAAACGACGGAAGAAAGAGCTGTAATCGCCGGAACGTACTTCACGAACAAATTTCTGAATTTCAAACGGAGATTCTACCTTATTTACATTCGCATAATAAGGAAGCAGGAAACGGACAAATCCTTCTTCTACTTCACGATTCGGGAAACCTAACCGATACATTCCAAATTCTTCATCATACCCTTTAATAGTAAGATAACCACTCTGATAAATCACCGGAATGGGATTAGTAGATTCAGAGTCTATGCTATTCAATACTTGGGCGTCGGTTTCTTCATGCGTCATCCGCTCCAAGTCATAATGATGTTTTTGCAGCAATTTCACCAGATAAGTAGGCGTACCTGTTTCAAACCAATAACTGCCGAAATCCTTACGTTTGAAAGCATTAAGCAGACTGAACGGATTGTACATACCAATAGAATTGTGCGTAAAATGGTACCCGTCATAGCACTCTCTCAACTCTTCACAAAGTTTATCATACGTTATTCCGCGCGCAGCAGCAAATTCATGAAGCTCTGTTTCCAAATTGTTGTGGATTTCACGCTCGCTAATGCCACAGATTTCGACATACTCATTCCACATGGATATATCGTCCAAGTTGTTCAAGTCACTAAACACACTGACTTTGCCAAACTTTGTCACACCGGTAAGGAATGCAAACTTGATGCAACCGTCCATTGTTTTAAGCGCTCCATAAAAAGGCTTTAATGTATTCCGAAATTGCTTTTGCAATTCTTCATTACCGATGGCTTGCAACATGGGTTTGTCATATTCATCGACAAGAATAACCACACGTTGCCCCGCCAACTTACAGGCACGCTCTATGATACCGGCAAAACGCAAAGAAAACGAACGTTCGGACGGCTCGGCACCATATAGTTTTTCCCATGCTGTCAGCGATTTATCAAGTATATTATCCAGACTTTCGGATGTATCATATTTCTCGATATTAAGGTCCAGATGCAGTATAGGATATTTTATCCAGTCCTTTTCCAATTTTTCCACTGCCAGCCCTTCAAACAGTTCTTTCTTTCCTTGAAAGTAGGCCTCTAAGGTGGAGACGAGCAGACTCTTTCCGAAACGGCGCGGACGACTCAAGAAGTAATAACTTCCAGTCTTTACCATTTGATACATCAGTGCTGTCTTATCAATATAGAAATAACCGTCATTACGAATTTTTTCGAAATTCTGAATGCCGATCGGATAAATTTTATGGCTCATATTCTCTTCTTTTATTAATCAATGCCTTTCTTGCAAAGATATATATTTTTAATAGAACTCTTTGTCATAGCAGGTTAAAAGATTCTTTTCAATCATTCATTCTGCACATTTCCTCGGAAACTTAGGGACGATAAAATAAGGGGATGATGACTGCACAAAATTACGAAAAGCCCGGACTTTCGCAAGCTCGGGCTTTCTGTATCTTGGGGACGTCTCCTTTACCTATAGGGAAATGGGCGACTAGCAATTTGATTCTAGTACAACAAAAAAGACGTTCCAAGAGTAAAGATAAAAGGGATGCCAGTGGGAAATGTGGGGAGGCATCCCTTTTCTAATAGAAGAACAAAGATGGAAGGATGGACTTTCACAAGCTGTGTCTCTTCGCTTTGTCACTTCTCAACATATAATCTTCACACTTCGGTGAAGAAGGGTTTCATATTTATGGAGAGAGCGCACTTCAACAAGCACGGGCTCTCCTATTATGTTATATCATTCTAGAAATAGCTCGCACCTCTGCCAGAGGCAAATATAGAGGAACTATCTAATAGAACATTGAATGATTTCAAATTAATCTGCAAAGAGAGCAGTAGGGAATGTTACTGTCTTCACTACAGCTGCAGGAGATGTCGCGCTCCAGCTGATTGAAGGAGTAATAGTAACCGTCACTACCAAATCTTGCACAAGACCCTTCAAGGCCTTACCATCTGCTGTTAATTTCAGTTTCTTATTAGCATCAAACTTGAAGTAAACTTTATCACTTAGTTCTACCTTAATAGAATATCCATAAAGAGCAAGAACATCGTCAGCAGTAGTCAAAACACTAGTGTCATAAGTTTCACCATTTGCAGTCGGCCACATATTCTTACCTTTTCTGTCTTTCCATACAATGTCACCCAGTACATCAATCTCTGCATCTATGGTTTCAGCTGTATACGCTGTTGTGATACCTTTTTTAGCGTCCGTTGCACCAAATGTTGATGTAAGCAGTTTTGATAATGAGATAAATTTCACCTTTTGGTTAGCAATTGAAGCAGGTTCAGCAGCATCGTTAGGTTGACAATTTACATTTACGGTCAATGCCATATTGTCTTTAGCGTGATCCATGTCTACTGTGAATTTACCGTCAGATTCACTTCCTACAGGATCTTCACCATTCTTGTCTATAGCATACGTAATGCTGTTGTATATACCTGAAGTAACTCCGCCAGTAATAGCGCTCCATGTAGTAAAGATTGAGCCCATTTCTCTTTCGAGGCTGATGCTCTGAATCTTATCACCATTCTTAGTTTCATTAATCAGAAGAGATACCTCGTCATCTTCAGTCCACATACCTGAAGTTTTTGTAAATACAGGCATCTTATAGTCAACAGTTACCGGCATTTTGAATATAATTTGCTTCGTTGCGTCGACGTCAACTGTCAATACGACTTCCATAGTACCCTTGTATGCAGCGGCTACTGTCAGTTTCAGGTCATCATATTTAGTATCACCAGAAACACCAATACCACTGAACTTCACTTTGTCTCCATCGTTAACCGTAGCAGTTGAGCTAGCAAGTTTAGCAGCAGTAATAGCGTCTTTGATTGCTTTAATATTAGCTGCTGACACAACAATGTCGGATTTTTCTGATTTATTCCAAACTACCGTCTGTGCTGCCAAAGATTTTGTTTCTATTTGCTTGAAGGTGACAGTCAGTTTAGCCGGAGCAGAGGAGCCACCGACGCTAGAATAATCAATGCCCTCATGAGCTTCTCCATCAAAAGGAATGCCATTTGTAGTTATATAGCAGACTTCAACCTTTGCTTCTTGCCCTTTGGTAGAAGTGATGGTTTGTTTGCCGGCTTCGTTCGTTCCCAATGTTACACCTTCAGGAGCATCGGCTGCCAACTTATAATAATATGCATAGACTGTACTCAAATCCATAGGAGTGGTGGTAGCTGCAGCTGCCAAGTCATCCAAAACCTGTACCTCACCAACTTTTGCGGACACTGCTGCATCTGCCAGTTTAGTAGCATTTGTAACTGCTTCCGGTTTGATTTTAACATCATAAGCAGAGATTATTTCATTGTTCCATGCGTCTTTTGTACAGAATGCGTATGCTTCATCTGCAGGAAGGGCATTCTCCAAATTCAAGCCATCTTTTAGTGTAACAGTAAGGTCGTAAACACCACGATTCACTTTAGCTTCGGTAGCACGTGTCAATGGTTTTGCAGTTTTATTTTGTTCGATCTTAGAGATAACAAAATTAGCTTCATTTTGAGAATTCATCAAATAGATTTGATATTTGCTATCAGTAAAGTCAGGACCTACCGGATTAATCAACGCATTCAACACGCCGGAATTAGTTATTAACAGGTCATTTTTCTTAAATTCTTTTTTCTCATCACCCATACCAAAAGTGAAATCAGCTTTGCATTGAGCATAACTTAATTTAAGTTCCTTTGTTCCGCCTGCAGTGATTTTACCATTCTCAATAGTCACTCCTTCAATGCTACTAATCAAAGCTGCGGTAGGCAGAATAGTTGTTAATTCTGTTCCGGTAGTTTTATCTTTTACATGTAGAGTAAAGCTAGGTAATCCCTCATTCTGTACTGCATAAACAGTGGCTGACGAATAATCACCTTTCACCCATTTATCTGTAGCGTCATCATAGAAATACCAATAATCTTTTTCAAATTCACCTGTTCCATCACCAATAAAAGGAGATTTTCCGGCAGGACCTGTAAGACCTTGGGGACCTTGAGGACCTGTTGCGCCAGTCTCACCTTGAGGACCTTGGGGACCTGTTGCACCAGTCTCACCTTGAGGACCTTGGGGACCTGTTGCGCCAGTCTCACCTTGAGGACCTTGAGGACCTGTTGCGCCAGTCTCACCTTGAGGGCCCTGGGGACCTGTTGCGCCAGTCTCACCTTGAGGACCTTGGGGACCTGTTGCACCAGTCTCACCCTTTTCACCTCGTGCCGGTTTTCCAGTATCAACATTGTCTATAAACCAGTTCCCATTTGCTCCAATTTTAACGACAGATCCATCTTTACCATTCACAATAGAATATTTATTTCCATTGTTAAAAGTAATTTCAAATCCACCAGTGATAGTTTTAACGTCTGTTACCCAGTTACCTGCATTCACTTTTGCCTGCAGTTCTGCAAGACCTGCTGCATTTGCATCAATCTGGGTTTGCAGATTGTCGATGTCATCATCATAGTCTTTACAGCCTACATAAGTGACAGTAGCAAGCGCCAATGCCCCAAAAAGCATTACCCTAACAAATTTTTTCTTCATAACTACTTAAAAATTACATTAATAATATATTATTAAACACTAAGTTTCAATAATAGACCGCCCGTTACTCTGTAGGTAACGGATAAACCTTTGTGCCTGCTCTTTTGGAGTAGTCAATACTGAAAAATGATATGATAAGCAATGAAACATTTTTACCCCTGCTTCTGAAAGGCAGTAGAGGGAAGGAGATCTTTTGCAAAAAATTAGAAGTTAACAAAGCCCTAATACAAAGAATCCGCGTGTTTTATTTGGTTAATTCCTATTTTGAGTAGTTTATTAGAAAAAATGTATGATTTCGTTTGGTTGTTTTAAGAAATATGCTCATATTTGCACCGATATTCATTCCCGTTACCTACAGAGTAACAGGATAATTTTCAAGCGTTTACACCTATCACAGAGCGTTTTACAAAGTCAAGAACTTGTTTATTTGCTTCATCAATTTTCTTACTCCGAAAAGGTTTCAGGTAAGTCTCGGTCACAGTGATAGACGAATGTCCCATCGCTTCGGAGATAATGCCCGGATGAATTTCACAATAATAAGCCGTCGTAGCCCAGGTATGGCGGGCGGTGTACGAACTCAATTTATCGGATAATCCCAATAATTCACCTAACAACATCAACTGTTGGTTAAAGCTGCGCAATGCCAACTGATATTCGCGATACGCCTCTTTAGTTCCTTCACGGCTTTTCAACAACGGAAATAAATAAGGGGAAGTAGGATCACGATTGATGTACTTCTTTACCAGGATCATCGCTTCCGCAGTCAACGTCACAGATAGAGGACGACCTGTCTTACGTCTGCGATACGTTATTACGTTATCACGCAAATCGCTCTTACGCAAATAAGCAAGATCGACAAATGGCATACCACGTAACAAGAACATCAAAATAAACAACTCTTGTGCCTGATATACAGCCAATGAAACACCCGATGTACGGGACAATTTAACAAACACCTTTTTCATATCTTCATCGCCCAACGCACGTTTATGATCGGCGCGAGTACCGGTATAAACAGAACGGAACAAGTGAGGAACATAAGGTGCCTTACGAAGATCGACGGCACGATTGTAAACTGCACGAAACGTACGCAAATAAGTGGAAACGGTGTTCCAACTACAACCACGACTACGAAGATGTATTTCAAATCCTTTTAACCACTCCGGACTCACTTCTTCAAAGGTGAAGTCCGCTTTCCCACAATAAGCAATGATGGCATTCAGACTGCTACGATAAACGTGCGCAGTACCGAAGTTTCCCTCCACCTGTAGCCCCGTGGCTACTTGCTTCATAAATGTTACTACTTTCAACATTTTCTCAATTTATTAATTTATTCGACAATAAAGATACAAGTATTCTTTCATCTAAAAACTCATCATACGAACAAAACTGAAAACAAAGATGTTTTATAGAGAAAGCTATCAAAGTCGATTTATAACAAAAGCCCGGACTTTCGCAAGCTCGAGCTTTCTATATCTTGGGGACGTCTCCTTTACCTATAGGGAAATGGGTGACTAGCAATTGATTCTAGTACAACAAAAAAGACGCTCCAAGAATAAAGATAAAAGGGATGCCAGTGGGAAATTAGGGTGGCATCCCTTTTCTAAATAGAAGAACAAAGATAGAAGGATGGACTTTCACAAGCTGTGTCCTTCGCTTTGTTCTGGGGTAAAAATATCTTTTTCACACATAGGTGAAGAAGGGTTTTATCTTTATGGAGATAAATATCTCCTGCTCCCGACAGGAAGACCCCATACGTCACAGGAGATATATCATCATCTAATTAATTAGTAGCATCGTCTACCCAAGTTGAAACTTTGACTGTAATAGTCTTAGCCTGACCAACCATGCTACCCCAAGGAGAAGTAGGAGTAGCTTTCACAGTAACTACCAAGTTAGCATTGTTCATACTCAATTTAGCCATTGCATCAGTCAATTTGAGTTTATTATCAGAAATAGTAGGCTTCACAAAAGAAGACGCATCATTTCCTGAAAGAGAATACTCGATAGAGAAACCGTAGATAGTCATAGCATCACTTGCATAGGTGTCAGTAGCAAAAGTAGGCCATACTTCTTTGCTATTTTTATCTTTCCAGATAAATGCTGTTGTCAAATCAAAACCGGCTTTTCTTGCATTCTCATCTGTCACATCATAGTCAAATTCAGTCGTTTCTGCATCTTTATAGCTAAATGTTCCGTTCAAGTTAGCGGCAGGAATGATTACCGGAATAGTTTCGGTGAATATTACGTTCTCATCACATTTTCCCTGCAGCGTAACATTGATTGGTTCGCCATCGTATTGGTTAGTCACTGTTACAGTACCGTCATTTTCATTAACAGTTACACCACGACTCGCCGGAGCAGCTTTTTGAGTATTAGCAACAAGAGCAAACTTCATAGTACCGCCCATATCCGTAACTAATTTGCCATACACGGCATCATAATTAGAATAAAGTTCTTTCAAGCTTCTGGATGCTGTTACTGCTGTTATCTTGCTGCTGCTAGGATCTTTAGCAAAGTTAGTTAGCAAAGTTCCGTCCGTTTGAGTAATAGCTTCCAGTTTAAATGCCGCATCAGTTTCTTTAGGAAGAGTTACGGTTACGCCCTTCACTGTTACATCAACAGTGTAATCACCCTTCGTAATCTTCGTAGTAATATCAGTAGCCTCACAAGTTGTATTTGCAGGAACGACCAAGGCTAGTTGATCGCTGCCGTTCAAACCTAACTTAATAGTCTGATCTTGTGGAACACCTTCAAAGGTACAACCGGAGAAATCACTCATACTAGCATTTCCCAATGCAGTTTTTATTGCAGTTATAACAGCAGCAGCGTCACCAGTAGTAGCGATGTTATACATCTTTTCTGCAGCATTCCACAAAATAGGATCTGTTGAAGCCAGTGTAGCCGTTTGTGCCTGTCCTTCGCTGACAATTTTAACTTCCGTATATTCCTTGGCATCATAAACTTTTGTCGTAGGATGTTCCTCTCCGGCTGTTGCAGGATCTGTCACTGTTACAATAGATTGTACAGTAGCTTGGCTTCCTGCATCTCCTTTAGCTTTCAATACACCAGTCTCTGCATTCAAATCAAAGTTAGCAGCAACATTTGCTGTCGTTGAAAATGCTACACTGAAATACTTATCAGAGATACCGAGTTCGCTCAATGTCTTTGTATCAGGAGTACCGTCTACATCTCCATTAGCTTTTATTGCTGTATTCACAGTTACGTTATAATCAGATACCTTGGCATCTCCATCATTTTCCTTATAGTCAATACTAGCACCTTTCTTCACTGTTGCTACTCCTGCATTTGCAGATGCCCATTCCACCTTACTGATATACAGATTACTCTTCACAGCGGCAAAATAGTTGGAGGAGACATCATTCAAAGTCTTCTTATCGGCAGCAACTTTGTCTGTTACAGTCAGAGCCACAGCATAACTATTTTTCACTGCGCTAGCATCCAATGTTACTTCAATCAAGTTAGGTTCAGCATCTACCACTTTGATTCCTTTTATCTTGAACGGATCGTTTAGAGAACGCGTCTTCACTTTCTGGCAATCTACAGAAATAACATATTTCGCATTCTCACTTACTTCACCATTCTCACCATAACAAGCAACCAAATCTTTTATTACATCAGCCGGAGATACACGGAATCTCACTGCCACTTCGTTGACATTGACTACCGATTTCCAGTCGTGACCACCACCCGTAGCAAAGTCCACATAGTATGTATTGAACTGAACCTGTCCGTCTGCATAAGTCGGCACATACACGATACTCTGAATCATGCCTTTGATAGCGTCGATTTCTTTCTGAAGATGATCGGTCAAATCTTTGATCGCTTTATTGACAGCTGATTTCTCATCAGCAATCAGCGCTTTTACACCTTCATCCAATGTGGCAGTCCCTTCCGGCATATTGAGAGCAGCAACAGCTTTCTGTGCGTCAACAATCTGTTTGATAAGAGCTGCATAGTTTTCATAATCTGCGCCTTCTGTTTTTGCTACATAAGTATTGATGGCAGTCAGCAATTCATTTAATTGTGCCTGCTGTGCTTTAGCATCATCACTGAAAAGTTTATCGTACACACTTCCTACAAAAGTAGCCAGCGTTGTAGACACTCCATATTTTTCAGTAAGTACAGCATTGATGTTACCGAGTTCTGTTGTGATTCCGCTTTGAACAGCTCCTGTTACATACTTAGCAATCTCTCCCCACTTATCCTGATCGGTTCCATCATGCTTAAGAGCATCGATGATAGCTTGATTTACATAAGCACCGAAGCTGGTACTTTCGTAAGCACTTACATTTTTTTTGCCGGATGTGATGTATGCCTGTTCTGCTACAATCAGTTCAGATAATACGGTTTTGGCATCTTCAAGTTCTGTAATCTTCTTTTCCAAGCCACTGACTCCATCCTCACCTTTGAGAATCTTTTGCAAAGAGGTCAGTTGATTTTGAAGGTCTGCCAATCTTGCTGCCAAATCTTTAGCTTTATCACCTGTAGCATCTGCCAAAGCTTGTTCCAATGCAGCGATTTTTTCTTTCAAAGTTTTCTCACCATCCGGATTTTCCACAAGTGCGCTCAAGTCATTCAGTTGTGTCTGCAAATCCTGTTTTGCCTTTTCAACTGCGCTCTTCATGTCTTCTGTACTTACCGGACTGGTCGATGTGATCTTATCAACCTGCTCCTGCAAGCCTTTAATATCATCATCATAGTCCTTACAGCTTGTCACCACTGTACTGACTGTAAGCGTCAATGCTCCGAAAAGCATTACCCTAACAAATTTTTTCTTCATAACTACTTAAAAATTACATTAATAATATATTATTAAACACTAAGTTTCAATAATAGCCGCCCGTTACTTCGTAGGTAACGGATAAACCTTTGTGCCTGCTCTTCGGGAGTAGTCAATACGGAAAAATGAGACAATATGCGATTACATTCTTTACCCCTGCTTCTTAGAAGCGGCAGAGGGGCGGGAGACCTTTTGCAAAATTTAGAAGTTAACAAAGCCCTAATACAAAGAATCCGCTTGTTTTATTTGTTTAATTCCTGTTTTGAGTAGTTTATTAGAAAAAATGTATGATTTCGTTTGGTTGTTTTAAGAAATATGCTCATATTTGCACCGATATTTCAACCCGTTACCTACGAAGTAACAGGATAAAAATCAAGCACTTAGACCTACCACAGATCGTTTTACAAAATCAAGTACTTGTATATTTGCTTCATCAATTTTCTTATTTCGGAAAGGCTTCAAATAAGTTTCCGTCACAGTGATAGACGAATGTCCCATCGCTTCGGAGATAATACCCGGATGAATTTCGCAATAATACGCAGTTGTAGCCCAGGTATGGCGGGCGGTGTACGAGCTCAACCGGTCTTTGAGTCCCAATGCCTTTCCTAATAATTCCAACTGATAATTAAAATTGCGCAATGCCAGTTGATATTCCCTATACGCCTTTGGCGAACCTTCGTCACTATGAAGAATCGGGAACAAATAAGGCGACTGTTCCTCCCAATTCATATACTTTTGCAAAAGAAACATCGCTTCCGTCGTCAACGTCACAGACAACGGACGCCCCGTTTTACGACGACGATAACTAATCACATTTCCCCGCAGATCACTCTTACGCAAATAAGCCAGGTCGACAAAAGGCAATCCCCGAAGCAGGAACATAAGAATGAACAACTCCTGCGCACCCTTCATGGCAGGAGTGATAGCGTCCGACTGCAACAGACGGGCAAACACCTTCTTCATATCCTCCATATCCAGTGCCCGGCGGCGGTCTGCCCGCGTACCTGTATATACGGATCGAAAAAGATGCGGCACGTATGATGCCTTCCGAAGATCGACAGCGCGATTGTAAACCGCACGCAACGTGCGAAGATACGTAGACACCGTATTCCAACTACACCCACGTGCACGAAGACTACCCTCAAAATGCTTCAGCCACTCCGGAGTGATTTCCCAAAACGACAAACGATCGGAACCCTGAAAAGTAAGAATCGCATTCAACGTACTTCTGTATACATGAGCAGTCCCTAAATTTCCACTCTGCTGCAAATCAACAGCCACTTGTTTCATAAACGAAGTAAAACTTTCCTTTTTCATTAAAAATAAATTAATAATTAATATTTACTTTTCCCACATTTTACTTTAGTAAAATACAAAAATATATCTTCAAAAATTTACATACATAAAATCTAAAAAATAAAAACTAAAACATTTACATTAATCATCAAAGTAAATTTCATACATTTGCACAATTTTTCAAACAACATATTATTTTAACCATTTAAAGTATAAAAAAATTATGAACAACAATGAACCAGCTGCCGAACGCTACAGCATTAATGGATTCAAGTATTTCTCCGAATTGGCGAAGGAGTATTTTCCCGATCTGGCAAACGCTTCTTCCGCCAGCAAAAAAATGCGCAAACGCATTAAAGCAAACAAGACATTGAACGAACAACTGGTTGCTGCATATTACACCAGCCAAACAATCGATGTCAGTCCTGAAATGCAGCTAATCATCTACCGACACTGGGGACCTCCCCACATTGACTTGCCGACAAACGTTTAGCGCGTAACAGAAAACGAAAACACGGACAAGAAATAAAAGGAAAATCGATCTATATATTTTTAAATATATCATTTATCTTTTATTGTTTATTATGTATTCCACTTTGCGTTCACCACTTTTTTTCAAAACGAAGATAACTACCAATCATACAGCTATTTACAGAAAGAAAAAAGCGTTCCACAAAGCGTTCGGCAAAAATGACCGTTTTTTCACTACAAACAAGACCTTCGAATCCCCCCAAACGAAGGCTTTGTTTTTTCTCCAACAGAAGCTCCACCAGTCACAAACAGAAGCTCCACCAACCACCAACAGAAGCTCCGCCAACCACCAACAGAGCATCCGTTCCATCCCCACTCCTTCCCCGGCTTCATGAAAGAAGAAAAAAACAGCGATTTGCGCATCGCGGCACCCTTTATTCATCCACACCCGTCCGCACGGAACCACACCCCTTGCGCATCGCACAGGAACGGCGTACCTTTACAGAAATTTAAAACGATAACCCAATGAACAATTTCAACTTTCAAGCCATGATGGAACATGGTTTTCTCATTATCCCCAAAGCCCTGCTACAACAACAGATAGAAGACCCGAACATAGAAGCCGGAGAAATAGAAGCGCTCCTGAAAATCCTGATGAAAGTAAACTATTCGGACACGATATACAGCAACCGGCAGCACAAAGACTACCTGTGCAAAAGAGGCGAAAGCATGTTCAGCTACCGCGACTGGAGCCGCATTTTCCGCTGGTCTGTCGGAAAAACCTTCCGGTTCATACACGCCCTTGCCATCCTGGGGATCATCGAAATCGTCCCCCATCCCAACAACCCGTCCCTGCATATCCGTGTTGTCGAATACGACAAATGGGTAGGAGCCCCCGACAGCGGCAAGCAGAAAAAGAAAACCGTCAACGAGAAGTTCCGCCTGTTTTGGAATGAGTTTCACAGCATCACGCAGCTTCCCAAAGAAAACATCGCCAAAGCGCAACGCGAATGGAAAAAATTAAGCGACAAGGAACAGCAACTCGCCATCGACAAGGTAGAAGATTATTATTTCCACCAAACAAACATCAACTACCTGCTCCACGCTGCCAGCTATTTATCCAACAAAGCTTTCCTAAACGAATACTGATAAAACGAATCCCAATTAAACGAAGACTGATTAAACAAACACTGATTATGAATACCGAAAACAGAGTTTCACCACAGGCTCCCGAAATAGAAGAAGCCATCATCGGCGCCTGCCTGATAGAGCAGAGAGCTATACCACTGATAGCCGACAAGCTGCGCCCCGAAATGTTCTATGTCCTGCGCCACCAACTGATCTACGCCGCCATACTGGCTATGTACCACGCCGGAATGAAGATAGACATCCTCACCGTAAAAGAAGAGCTTTCCCACCGCGGAAAGCTCGAAGAGGCGGGCGGAGCGTTCGGCATCACCCAGTTGAGCAGCAAAGTGGCGACTTCCGCCCACCTCGAATATCACGCGCAGATCGTACACGAGAAATATCTACGACGCGAAATGATCTTGGGATTCAACAAACTACTCGCCTGCGCGCTAGACGAAACGATGGACATCGACGACTCGTTGATGGACGCGCACAACCTGCTCGACCGCCTGGAAGGCGAATTCGGCCACAACAACCACATGCGGGACATGGATGAACTGATGACCGCCACCATGACCGAAGCCGAAGGACGTATTGCCAACAACATAAACGGAGTGACCGGCATCCCTACCGGACTGGCAGACCTGGACCGCATGACGTCCGGACTCCAAAACGGCGAACTAGTGGTAATTGCCGCCCGTCCCGGCGTAGGAAAAACGGCATTCGCACTACACCTGGCACGAAACGCAGCCATGGCAGGACATGCCGTAGCCGTCTACAGCCTCGAAATGCAAGGAGAAAGACTGGCCGACCGATGGCTGACAGCAGCCAGCGAAGTCAGTGCCCGCCATTGGCGGTCAGGAACACGCCCGCCGCACGAGCTTTTAGCTCTT
>OAWO01000591.1_pt1 | contig 13532 bp, 17 predicted proteins | sample 1495421 | NCBI WGS metagenome assembly OAWO01 (sample SAMEA2580162, study PRJEB22360) | human gut metagenome | biome: human gut; feature: human-associated habitat; material: faeces | place: Denmark | collected 2008/2010
GTGTTAGCAAAGTTAATACTTTATTCCTTGCTGACACAGTTTAATTTACATCCTCCATTTATCAAACAACAAATTATATCTCGCAAAAAGGATTTGACAATTCAAGCACTGAAATGTATCCTGTCAATACAGTGCTTGTTGCTATGTATGGAGCAACTGCAGGAAAAGCATCATTACTTAAACTGGAAGCATGTACAAACCAAGCTATTTGTGCTATTCTACCTAACAAGGATTATAGTTCCACATTTCTAAAATATAGTATTGATACACTTTACGATCATCTTGTGGGGCTTAGCAGTGGTTCTGCTAGAGATAATCTTTCTCAAACAGAATTAAAAAAGTTGAAGCTAATAATGCCTACAATCAAAGAGCAACAAGAAAAACTTGTTGCGATACTTGCTTTGATAGACCGTAAGATAGAACTTAATCGAGCGATAAATCAGAATTTAGAAGTAATGGCGAAGCAGCTCTACGATTATTGGTTTGTACAGTTTGACTTTCCCAATGAAGAGGGCAAACCATATAGGTCAAGCGGTGGTGAAATGGTTTGGAATGAGAAACTGAAGCGAGAAATACCTGCTCTGTGGGAAGCACGAGTGATAGAAGAAATTGCCGATGTTTATAATGGTGCAACACCTTCAACCACAAATGAATGGAACTATGGTGGAGATATTATTTGGATCACTCCAAAGGATTTATCTGACCAAAAGCAGAAATTCGTTTATCAAGGAGAACGTAATATCTCACAAGTAGGATATGATTCTTGCAGCACTCATCTTTTGCCTCAAAATACAATACTGATGTCAAGTCGTGCACCAATAGGATTGTTGGCAATTGCTAAAACAGAATTGTGCACTAATCAAGGATTCAAAAGTTTTGTTTCAAAAGAGGAAAACATGGAATCCTATCTGTATTATTATCTACAAATACACATTAAACAGATAGAGCAACTTGGAACTGGTACAACTTTTAAGGAAGTGTCACGTGATGATATATTAAGGTTCCCAATTCTTAAGCCTGAAAATCATGTATTAAATAAATGGAGTAAGATTGTAACAAACATCAATAATAGACAGTTAAGCCTACAAAAAGAAAATCAAAATCTAACTAAACAGCGTGACGAGCTCCTACCACTTCTGATGAATGGTCAGGTATCGGTAAATTCTGATTTATCCGACGATTGAGTTCAATTTTCTTATCTATTGCAGAGAATATTTCACCAATTCGTTCTTGATCATGTAATGGAATCATAGGAACTGGAAACGAATTGAGTGCTTCAACGGATAACGCATAGCGTTGTCCGCTTCCAGAAGCATTACAAGCGAAATACTTCTTTGCATAGTCAGTATGCAGAAGGGCGTTTAGATAACGTCCGTCTAAAATATCTTTGTTTGGAGTAATCAGGGCGCAATGGTATCCTAAAATAACATCCTCAAAATCATCAGCAATATAAGTTGGAATACCAATATCATCTCGGGTCTCACTATCCTTGGTTAAAGCTACTTGACCTCTCTTCAATTGGAACTTGAAGATCTCATTGGGACGGGCAGTTGCAAACATAAAGCCATCATGCTGAGCTGTAGTTATAGCCCAGTTATAATAGACATCAACAAAGTTACAAAGCCGGATTTCTTGTTCATCGTCTTTTGTTTTCTTGTCAACCCCACTAATCTCTACAGTGGCAATGTCTCCCAGTTTCCGTTTTTCCATTTGCATCCTATTTTGGATGCAAAGTTACACATTTTCAGGCAGAATCCAGCATGATTACTTATCCCAAGTATTTCTTATGAGCCAACTTTACATTGTTTTGGTTCACAATGGCATAGTGTAGTGTGGTGTCAATGCGTACATGACCAAGCAAGCGTTGCACTTGCTCAATTGGCATTCCTTTGTCAATAGCCATTGTTGCAAGAGTACGTCGGAACTTATGTGGATGGACCTTTGGCATGGAAATGGACTTACCCAGTTCTCGGATTCTCACTTCAACACCGCTAATTGTTAGGCGCGTATGAGGCAAGTGGAGGGAAACAAATAAGGCTGGATTGTTGTCTTTGCGTTCATCAAGATATTGCTGTAAATGTAGTTTTGTTCGGGCATTGAAGTAAACGACACGTTCTTTATTACCCTTGCCAAATACCACGCACTGGCGTTCATGGAAGTCAATATCTTCACGGTTCAACTTTACCAATTCACCCACACGAATGCCAGTAGAAGAAAGAATATCTATAAGGGCAAGGTCTCGCTTGTTGGTGCAACTATCTCTAAGTTGCTCCAGTTGCTCATCAGAAAGTACCTCCTTAACAAGCGAATCCGTCTTTACCTTATGGATGCGTCTAACGGGACTTTTGGCGATATAATCTTCATCTTCTAGCCACGCAAAGAAACTGGAGAAAATGCGTCTCATATTGTCAACAGTCACTTTACTGGATTGATGCTTTTCCTGATAATCGGATAGATAGGCTCGAATATCTGATGTCGTTATATGACAAATTGTTAGTGAAAGTGTAAGTAATAATCGCTCAATGGTATTACGATAGTATGCCAATGTTTTCTCCGAGCATCCCTCTATCTTCTTTGCCGAAATAAACGAGCTTAAAAGATGCTCATTCTCTTGCGCTTGTTGTTTGGCACAATCCTCCTTTTCGGTAATTTCTACATTGTGTAACTCTGATGCAAGCACAGCCCTAAGCCGTGCCATTTGTCGGCAGTCTAAGTCACGCTGCATCTCCGCAACTATCGCCTGAATGATGTTTTCTTTCATAATTCTGAAGTTTATGTCCTTACCTATATATAATATAAAGGACTTCTAAATCAGAATTTAGAGGCGATGGCGAAGCAGCTTTATGATTATTGGTTTGTACAATTTGATTTTCCGAATGAGGAGGGCAAGCCGTATAAATCAAGTGGGGGTGAAATGCTTTGGAATGATAAGCTGAAACGTAACATTCCTGTTGGCTGGCATTGTGGGAATCTCTTTGAAATTGCTGTTTTTACAAATGGTTTGGCTTGTCAGAAATTCAGACCAAAAGATGATGAAGTGCCATTACCTGTCATCAAGATACGAGAAATGCACGATGGTATTTCTGTTGACACTGAAGAGGTAACGTCAAATATACCAGAATCAGTAAAGGTGTATAATGGTGATGTGCTATTTTCATGGTCGGCATCACTGGAAGTTATGCTCTGGGCTTATGGGCTTGGAGGACTTAATCAGCACATCTTTAAGGTTACATCTGCAAATGATTTCCCGAAGTCATTCTACTATTTTCAACTTTTGGATTATGTCGATGTTTTCAAGAAAATGGCAGAAGCAAGGAAAACAACGATGGGACATATTACGCAAGACCATTTACAACAAAGCACAATCGCAATACCTGACAATAAAGACGTTGCGGATAAATTTGAGAAACTTATATCACCAATATTTAAGCAGATAGTGAAGTTGCAAGAGGAAATATCAAATCTTATCAAGCAGCGTGACGAACTTTTGCCACTTTTAATGAATGGACAAATAACAATAGAATAAAAATGCCTCGCATACTCTACAAGTATTTAGATATAGTTGGCGCAAAGTGCATGATTGGAAACCAGAATCTCCAATTCACTAATGCGTCTCAACTGAACGATCCTTTCGATTGTCATCCAAAACTAATTGACTACTCAAACGTGCCTAATACTAAACTTCAAGGATGGATACCTAAGGAATGGTGGATAGAGAAAGAAGAAAACGATGCACTCAATTTGCGTAATGATACATGGTTATGTAGTTTATCAAAAATCAATGATTCATTACTCATGTGGAGCCATTATTGTTATAACCATAAAGGTATTTGTATAGGACTTGACATAGACAAAGTGGTGAAATCTGTTCTACCAATGTTTGGTTCAATATATCTTGAACCGCTTGTTCTTGATGTTCAATATCGGGATATAATAGAGCGTCCTAACGCATATCATACCACAAAAGATTTATTCAGTTATCAATGGCGGACAAAAGCAAAGGAATGGGAATATGAGCAGGAGGTTAGATTAGTCATACCAAAACCAAGTCCAATATATGCAGCATTTACTCCTCAACAGGCAAAGCAGACAAAGGAAATATGGGATTGGCGTGAGATACGCCACTATATGCCACTGAAAGGCGAATGCTTTGAGTCTATCTATTTTGGTGTCAATATAGAACAAACTGAGAAAGCAAAAATAATCCAATATGTTCGCAAGGAACTAAATCCGCAAATTAGGTTGTACCAAATGGAAGTAGATGAAAATGCTTTTAGATTACGACCTGTAATTATATGAACGGTCAAGTGTCGGTAAATTCTGATTTATCAGTGTATATTATACAGGAAAAGGAGAGGAAAACTTCCCCTCCTTACTCTCAAATTATGTATCAGACATTCAAATCTTTCAGTGCCAGTGCGTAATTGTGTCCGAAAAGGTCTTTCCTGACGAGCCTCAAGCCGAGTGTCTGGTAATAACCGTATTCATCTCTCTCGGTGCAGAGGTACTTGTAACCGTAGCGGGGCATGTACTCTTTGAAGAAGTGAGCCAAGTCTTTCAGGCTTTCTTCCTGGTTCTTCTTGAAATTACTGCGCACGATGATGATGCTCCAGTCGGGGAAATTGCCCACACCGTTGCTGTACTCCCAGAAGCGGATGTAGCAGTCTAAATCACGCTCACTGATGTTCACACAAAAGCCATTGGCATTTTGCATCACGCTACAACTGTTTCTGTAGCCAAACTTCTCACACAGGTAGAGATTGAAATCACAAATTAAATCGTTGTGTAACATAATTGATAAAGTTTTAATTGTTAGTAAATTGATTATAAATGAAAGCCTCGCTTGCGCTTAGCCTTTTTCTTCTTCATCAGGCGATTGAACTCGGCTTCTTCTGCGGCAGTGGCATCGTAAGATGAACTACCGTTTAGTAGACCGAGACTGATGCTTGCCTCTTCATCAAGATGAGAAGTGCTTTGCTGCACCTCTGCCTCTTCATGCTTGGGTTTCTGTTGGACAGATTCAAACAAGGATGCACAAGCATTCTCTTCCAGTCTGTTGTCGATATTCAGGTAGCTGAACTCACGGCTGACCTTTGAACCGGAGAAAGAGAATCCGCCATACTCAAACTTGACACCTTGTATTGCTCGTGTCGTGCGACTGACCTTGAATTTCATATCAATGTCTCGGTCGGCAAGAGCATCCTTCAGTTCGTTCCAACTCTTGGCTTTCGGCAGTTCTTCTTTCAAAGCCTTGTAAATCTCGTGCTTTGCTCGGTCGTAAGGACGCAAGCGTTCCTCGTTAATATGATCTTTGCCGTTAGCAAAGTGCAGTCGGTATTTCGCCGTCAGCATTTTGCATACCTTCTCATTTCGGCGGAAGTCATTCTTATCGCTAATCGTCTTGCCGTCATTGTCCACCCGATTGAAGACGATATGACAATGTGGATGCTCACGGTCGATGTGCCGGGCAACGATGTATTGCGTGTTTTGAATACCCATCAGCTTCATGTAGTCATGAGCGATTTGCAACATCAGCGCATCGTCGTGTTTCAAGCGGTCGCTATCTTCAGGAGAGAAGTTGAGCGAAGTGTGTCCGACAATATTCTTTACTTTTTCGTTGAGCAACGATTGTAACTCGAATTGCTCTGCCATCTGTTCGGGTGTTCCGTCCACTCCAACAGCCTCCAACAACTTGGACTTTTCTTCTTTGAGGACGTAGCAGACACACCCACTGAACGATGTTCCTTTCGTTTGTTTACCTATCATCTTTCAGTCGTTTTATAAGTTGGTTAATACGTTCCGCAATCTCTTCGCATCGTTTGGCAACGGCAGAGAACCCGTAGGTGTTAGCCTGCCTCGCTAACTGGTTGAGATTGGTGCTTTCGCCAATCAACTGACGGATGATGTAGATGTGCTCTTGTGAGATTCGTTCACGTACCGAACCGTTCTCAATGAACGAGCGGATGACTTCGCTTTGAGTCCGTTTTGTCCGTCTGCAAATCGCACCGAGTAATGTGTACTGCATGTCTGTCAGGCGGAGTGTTATCGTATATTTCTTTTCCATTTTGATTCTGTTTTTAGTGAATAATTTGTGACCATCGGGAGCTGCCTCCTCAGACTTTTTGAGGAGCAAGTGGTCGGAGAATGTAATACACCGACATTAACTTGCTACAGTAAAAAAGTCTCTATTTTTCTCCCTCTCGGTCATAGTTTGAAACCTCGTTTCCTAGGTGGTGAGACCTTCGGATAAGGGATGCCTCGTTGCACACTGACGAGCTTCAAATCAAGTGCATCTATCAGTATTTTCAAGGCAGGATTTCTCCTTATCATCTGTTGAAGGACAGCTTCGTCAGGCTTCACTTTGAGCAGATAATCGGCAATGTCGTACCCTTCTTTCCGTTCATTTTCGCTGGCGTTGGCCTCCAGATAATCGAACATCTGCACCTCGATTCCGCAACTTTTCATTAGTCCGATTTTGCTCTGCCAATAGTCGGTTGCGCCCAGGTCGGGAAACAACACAACGCTCCTTCCGGCAAGAACAGACAGGCTGCTGGCGTTGAAACAACCGTTCTTTCCACCCGATGCAATCCACAGAAATTGCGGTAGGTAGTAGGAAGCGATGAGGGCGGTCTTCTCACTTTCGACCAATGCAACAGGACGATTCTTATTCTCGGAAAGCAGATGCTCGCCAAAGAAACATTGTCTCAGATTATAGCCACCTTTGTGCAGTACAGAGTGTACCCACGTGACATGATTGTATGGTTCTTTTACTCGTTTGCCCGTCTCCGAATTGTAAAGCATAATCTTCCCTGTGCGGACTCTACCTTGATTGTCCGTTTGCCAGAATACAGTTGCACCGTCCCAATGTTTGGATGTTCCCACCTTGTACTTCTTCATCAGCTCCAATGTCTCCGTCTCTCCGAAATGAGTCGATAGGAATTGGAACAACTTGTTCGTCGGATAGCCTCGTAATGATTGATTGACTATATCCAAATCTATATAAGAGGTGACCACGGGCTGCGCCTCCTTAACAGGAGCATAACTTCTGAAGGTGTTCTCCGAGAATTTTTCTTTCTCTGCCGGGTTCTGTTCAAAATAATCACGAGGCGTGAAGTGGTAACCACATTTCTGCTCGTGGTCACAACGCCCCACATACTCGGGGAACTGGATTTGCTTCTCCGTATCAATGTACTTGGAGAAACATCTTTGGCGATGGCAGTTCGGACAAGTGTGCCGGGTGCTGACACCTTTGTATGGTTCTAATATGAATCTATGTGTACTCATTCTTTTCTTTATTTAGTGTGTCACTTCTGTCGTTATTGTCGTTTTCGCTTGGGAAAGTGTCAAAACCGACAAAAATGTCACGGGTTAATCTTTGAATATTCTCCGTGCTTCTCTTTGCGGAACAGCGTTCCGATGTTATCATTGAGAAAGCGTTGAAACGTCCGCTCCTTCATTCCGTTCTGCTCAGCCAACTCTATTGCCTGGGCAGTCGTGAAAGATGGCGGAAGCTGATTGACTATCGTTTGTTGCTGACTGGTAAGAGCATTCTCATTTAAGATGTTCTGCACACTCAATGCAGATTCCTTGAAATATTCCGTAAGTTTGATGGCTCGTTCCACCGTCAGCAGGTCGATTTGTGTCTTATCGCACTCTCCGCAAGTCCATCGGGCTAATTGGATAATCAGACAGAAGCGGATGATGTATATCTCCAGTTTGCAGTAGATGCTGACAATCGTGTCGTTGGTCTCTCGGTCGCATAGCTCGGAGAAACAGTGCTGCCATTCGTAAATTCGTCTTTTAGCTTCTTCTGTGAAGGTTAGAACGTGCGGTTCAATCTCTCCAAACTCGTTAAGGCTGCACTCTTGCTGTATCAGCTTCTCAATGATGGTATTCCATTCCTGTTCGATGTTCTCCGGCAGCTCTTTGTCATTCCAACGTGCCTTCTGTTGCAGATTGGGCATCACAAACAGAATACGATCAATGAAACCGTTGCTGGAGCGTTCACCTTTGGCTAACTCGTTCAGGATTTTCTTTTGGATAGTACCAATGACCGAGATGTATGGACGCTTGATGAAGATGGAACTCTTGGCATTCTTGCGGTCGGATATGGTGGTCTTGGCACTGAACACCGATAGCCAGAACTGTTCTTCCGAACCGTTATTGTAGCGGTTGAAGTTCTTGAACCATGCAGACAACTCATCAGCCCATAGGCACAAACCACGCTTGTTCTGTGCATGAATGAGGCTCAATCCTTCGGGCGTTACATCAGAAATCAGGAAACGCTTGCGGATAGGTTCTTGTGGAAATTGTTCTCCACCGCTTTCCGCACGTTCCTTCCGGCTCATACTCATCTGTTCATCGTACTTGGCAAGTGCCTTCTCAAATTCTTGATTCTGCTTATAGTCATAATCAAGAAAGGGCTTCATGGCAAAACTGAGAGGATGGCTCTTGTTTGCTCCCGGTCGTCCAATCAATGCCATATACAGGATAGGACTCTCCATCCAGCCCTGCTTGATTTGGACAAGATGTGTATTCCCGATGCCGACTGCCATTGCCGTCAGAATAGCTGCGGCTATGTAGTCGGTGGGGTAATTGTGGCATTCGTGTACCTCATGGATGATGCGTTGAATTTGAGTGGGGAATATGCTGATAGGGAACTCCGTGCCAGCCAGCCTTGTACTCAAATCAATCGCTTCATCAATGACAGATACCGGATTGATAGAACTTGTATCCATACGTCAGACGGTTAGAAGTTAAAGGATGATTTAGGCTTGTGCTTGACACTGCCTTGCATATTGGAAAGTATCTCGTTATAAGTCTGTTCCGCTGTTTTCCTCCGTCCGTTGTCAATCCATGCCAACAGCTCGTCTTCATAGAAATAGAGCTTCTTGCCTTTCTTGTAAGCAGGAAGCTGTCCTTTGCGTACCAATGTATATATGGTAGGCTTGGCTTTTCGGATGATTCGGCAAGCATCCTCAATTTCAACCAACACGTGTTTGTCTGATGCAGGAGGTTGAAGTTCCGACACCATTCTTTTCAACTCGATGACCTGTTCGGTCAGATAACCTACCGCCTCGGGCAGCTTATCAAATGTTACTGTTTCGTTTTGCATACGCCAATCGTTTTTAATTGTTCGACGGCAAAGGAAACAGGTGTTTCAATGGTGGAATCATTCACCAAAATATAACTGTGATATAACTTTTTGATGGTTATTGGTGCTTATTCTGAGAAAATACCTATATCTTTGTAAACGTATTAGATCTTTGAAAGACTGAGGAAGGCTTTGGATAAGCTAGATTATGCTGTAAACTAAAGCGATTTATCGCACCAATTTCTTGGTAAAATGGGGCGGATATAGATTTGAGGAAAGACAATGTGAGAAAGAAGGCTATTTCGTATAATTCACTTCATATCAATGACTGCTTTTTCCCCTTATTTCGTATCAACTTCAATATTAAGTGCTTTTTAGCACGTGAAAATAGAGAGTTCAATGGAAGACAATGTCTAAGCATATTTTAGTTAGGCCATATTGATTTTAGCACGTGGCAATATTGCCCGAACTAAAAAAATATGCTTATGGCAACAAAAAAGAAAAAGCCTTCAAAGAGAGGGAAGAAGGCTAAACAGAAATCCCTCCATTGTTCTCCAATGATAATAACACAGGAGAAGAAGATTAAAAACTGGACAAAGTTTATGAAATCTTTTGCCGAGTTTGTAAAAGCACTAATTCAGTTATCAAATGTAATAAAGCCTTTGATAGAATGGTGTAAATCTTTATTGGAATGGTTATTATCAGCTCTCTAATTTCTTTTTGAATAATGATTACAAACGAAAAACATCTGTTTCATATATTGGGCGTTGACAAAGGACAATTAGACTATTTGTTGACACATCTCGAGGATTATTATTACTCCTTTGAGAAACCTAAAATCAATAAAATTACTGGCAAACCCAAAAAGAATGCCGATGGGAAAATAGCAACAAGACAAATAAACTCATCTAAAGGTAAGCTAAAAGAGGTTCAGACACGTTTGTATAATTTTATGTTGAAGCAGGTTGAAATACCTCAATATGCCTATGGTGGAGTAAAAGGGAAAAATAATGTTCGTAACGCTCGATTTCATCAAGGAAATAAATATATCTTTACGACTGATTTAATGTCTTTTTTCCCTTCAATTTCTCATAATCAAGTTTTTCAGATGTTTCTCCGAGAAGGCTGTACTCCAGCCGTAGCAAGAATCTTAACAAAGCTGACTACTCGGCAATATCAGGTTCCGCAGGGAATACCAACGTCTACTTTAATTGCTAATTTAGTATTTAAACCTATAGGAGCAGAAATAGAACAACTAGCTAAAACACACCATATTAAATTCTCGATGTTTGTTGATGATATTACATTGTCTTCTAAATCAGACTTCAAAGATTTAATTCCAGAATTTCTTTCAATTCTTAAAAAAGCAGGGTTTAAAATTAGTCATAAAAAGACCCATTATCAAACTAAAAATCCAGTCATAACAGGTGTAATATGCCAAAACAATAGGCTTCTGGCACCTTTAAGTTATAAAAAACAAATAGCAGCGCTATCAAAATCGCCAATGAATACATCCACGAAAAACAGATTACAGGGTATAAAGGCATATTTGTCAATAATAGAGCAATCTAACTAATCTTCAGAACATAACCACGTTGTTCTATGACTTTGATTATCTCAATCAAATAGCAAATGAATTAGTGGGAAAAATGAGATTTCAAATAATATTTCTATCCAACTTAATGATACACTCCGATTCCGTGTGCGACATCTTGCGCTCTATGGTGGATATTTCCACATCACGGAGGGTGTGAGCGAATACTCTCTTTATGAATGTGGCTGTCTGTAAGCGTGGCTTGCCAAATGCTTTGCCGATGTTCCATCCGAAGTGCATGGCATCAATGGTCTTTAATTGTGAACTGAGTTTTATGGGTTCAACTTTGGACAGGGATTCGGACAGATAGTATTCTGTGACATATCCGCAGAGGCGATGGAAGCTTTCTTCATCAAGATAAGGGACTAAAGTCCGTTTCGTGTAGGTGATGACCCTGTCAAGTCTTTTTTGGGACGCACGTTCTTTCTCTGCCATTGCATTGGCACGAAGCACTTCGTATTCCGATGGCTGATTGGGTTCTTCAATAGAAGGTGTGGCGTCTTCCTTTGGAAGTTTAGCCTCTCCTTCGTCTGTCTTGGAAAACATGGGAGTCGAAAACTCTTCTGATGTATCAGATGTGGTTTCGACTTCAATCATAGGTTCAGATGCGATAGGTTCTACCTCTACTGCGTCTTCAATGGGTTCAAAATATTCCTCTACCAACATAGTCTTATTGCGGTAGCATTCAAATCTCATGAAACACTTTTCTATTGCTGGTGAGAGAATTTGAGTGAATGCCATTTGCAGATTGAGGTAGATGGCTCCCACAATGATAGAGCATACCACGAGAACGAGGTAGCTGCTGAACTCGTCCCAACCATAGTGTAAGGCTGTCTGACGAGCTAAAACGCCAATGACAACTATTGTGCTGAAAACCATCAGATGCAATGTAATATGTTCTATCTTTTTCTGTTCCATAGTGATATTTGCTAATCGTTTGTGTGCAAATGTATATCATTTATTTTTAGCAAAATGCGAGGTTTTCTCCGTCAGAGGGCTTTTGACGATATATTACATCAAATATAACCACGTTACACTCTTTATAATGAGCGAGTTGTAACTTTCTTGTTTTTCGGCGAAAATAGTTAGCTGAACAGAATCGTAAGTCATAAAATAAAGAACATCTGCACTATTTCCGGTCAAATAATGCAGATATTCTAATGATTGAAAGGATTATCAACAAGACAATGTACTACTTGTTTCCTTGTTGAGATATACCAGGATATTGTGGACTTGCTTATGTGTGACTTTGTTTGTCAGCCACTGTCTGAATTCTATGGAATGCCCGGTATCTATATGATAAGATAAGGAGATAACAACATTCAAGTTATACACATCAGCATTGTAACCGTTTTCCAATTTGATGTACTTACATACTTTGTACTCCTTCAAAATGCAGACTCTCAACATCCTTTTGATAGCAGCATGGATAACCCCAGCCGTTGTATTGAACAGTTCAGCAATCTCCCATAAGGTCATCCATACCTCGCTATCGGAGATATGGATGCCTTGACCGTTGTTAGTTATGATTCCTCGTTTCATCGTTCAGAGTTATTTGAGTGAAATCTTATTGGCCGTCTCTCGTTTCTTGGAATTGACCAAGTCAGCATAGATTTGAGTGGTAGTTACATTCTTATGTGTCAGCATCTTTGAAACCGTGTAGATGTCAGTACCTAAGGAGATTTGAATCACGGCGTAGCTATGCCGGAATCCGTGGAAGGTGATGGGTTTGGTTATTCCTGCCTTTTTGAGCCAGTTCTTCAGCGGGTAGTTAATCATGCTCCGCTTCAAGCCTTTGAACACCTTACCTGTGCCAGGCGTACCGCATAGTTCGTAGGCTTCGTTGCTGATAGGAAGTGTAGCTTCCGTTTGCGTTTTCTGTGTTCTGATACGCAGACAATAGCCTTGGTCGGGAGCAATGTCAAAGTCCTCCCATCGAAGGTTTTGAATATCACTGATGCGTAATCCTGTCAGACATGCGAACAAAGAGGCGGCTTTTAGGACGGGGATGTCACAGGGCGTGGCTGCAAGTTGCTTCACCTCGTCCAGCGTCAGGTACTCTTTCTTTACTTCTTGCGGTTCGATCTTATCAAGATAATCATTGATGTTCTCCCGTAGCCATTTGTCCCGATAGGCAATCTTCAATAAACCTCGGAATGTGGAGTAGTAGCCTGATGCCGAATTGAGAGATATGGGGCGGCTACTGCGTTTGAGTTGCTTGGCGTGAAGCAGGTACTCACGGAACTTCTTGCACAAGTCCACATTCACCTCACCAAACGTGCAATGACCTTTGACGAAGTTGTGGAAATGCTGATAGACAAATTGCCACTTCTGGTCTTTGTTCCGGCACATCTTCTTGAAGTAGGCAAGGAAGTCGGCTTTCTGCTTGGTCTTATCCAAGAATCCGAACTCTTCATTGATGAGCGACTGTACCCTGATGCAACGAATAGCCTCTGCCTTGTTCAACATATCGTTGTTGAACTCCCGTTCCATCTCGTTCTTCGGATGGGCGTAAATGTAGATGCCGAGGTACTCCCTGCGGCTCATCTGCATGGTTTCGGGGTTACGGACTGCCGGATAATAATCCAGATACAAGGAGATACGGTTGTTACGAATCGCTCTCTGACGAACTGTTACTTTTGTACACGTGTGTGTCATGTCGTTTGATATTTAGAATTTTACATTTGTTTGGTGCAAAGGAATAAGGTGATACAATGGTGACAACGCCCACCGAAGAATAACTTATTCAATCTTTGGGGCTGCGAGCAATTTATCTAATTCGACTTTAGGAGGATGTAAATTAAACTGTGTCAGCAAGGAATAAAGTATTAACTTTGCTAACAC
>OAWO01000595.1_pt1 | contig 13478 bp, 10 predicted proteins | sample 1495421 | NCBI WGS metagenome assembly OAWO01 (sample SAMEA2580162, study PRJEB22360) | human gut metagenome | biome: human gut; feature: human-associated habitat; material: faeces | place: Denmark | collected 2008/2010
CGGCGGAAACACGGGTTCGATTCCCGTACTGGCTATTAGTTGAAAGCAGTTAGGATTTTTATTCTGGCTGCTTTTTTTGTGATTGTTATACTTCACTTTTTCCTGTTATCGCTTTTAAACTTTGCTCTGATCCGGAGCCGGTGGGTGTTATGGTCTGGATTTCCTCTACCGGGAGCAAGTACCACCGGATCTCTAACTGCGGAAATATGAATCCGGATAATCTTTGAGAGCATTATTTAAGGACAGCTGTATCATAAATTGATATGACAGGCTGTCCTTTTCTTTTACTATTTTATAATATCCTCCGCCGGTTCAGCCGGTACGAAAACTCTCTTCTTTTCTTTTTTCTCCTTTTTTGCTGCCTTTGCCCGCTCGGTAGCCTCCCTGCAGAATTCCATCTGGGAATTTATCAGCGTTTTGCCACGTTTGTCCTGCTTCTCATACAAACCGGAGGGCTGCAGGATATGTGCTTTTACATTGTCACGGAATTCCAGATCCAACACATGCATGATCTCTTCCTTGATCCGCTCATCTTCCACAGGGAAAACAATCTCCACACGACGGTCAAGGTTACGTGGCATCCAGTCCGCACTTCCCATATAGATTTCATCGGAACCGCCATTGCGGAAATAGAAAATACGGCTGTGCTCCAGGAAATTACCGACGATCGAACGCACGTGGATATTTTCGCTGATACCCGGAATGCCCACCTTCAGGCAGCAGATGCCGCGGATCAGAAGATCGATCCTGACACCACAGGAAGAAGCATAATACAGCGCTGCAATGATCTCAGGGTCACACAGAGAATTCATCTTTGCCGCAATGTGAGCCTCTTCTCCCTTTTTCGCATGCTCCGCTTCTCTTTCGATCATTTTTACAAAACGGTCCTTCATCCAAATCGGTGCAACGATCAGGCGATTCCAGCGCTTCGGCTCGGAATATCCGGAAAGCATGTTGAACACAGCAGTTGCATCCTCTCCAAACCGTTCGTCACAGGTAAATATACCACAGTCTGTATAAAGCTTAGCTGTGGAATCGTTATAGTTTCCGGTTGCCAGATGCACATATCTGCGGATTCCGTTTTCTTCTCTTCTCACAACAAGAGTGATCTTACTGTGTGTTTTCAGGCCCACCAGACCATAGATCACATGACAGCCTGCCTTTTCCAGCATTTTTGCCCAGACGATATTGTTTTCCTCATCAAAACGTGCTTTCAGCTCTACAAGAACGGAAACCTGCTTGCCGTTTTCTGCGGCTTGAGCAAGTGCCGCGATGATGGGTGAATTGCCGCTGACGCGATACAGGGTCTGCTTGATTGCCAGTACATCCGGGTCCTTTGCCGCCTGACGCACAAAATTTACCACCGGATCAAAGCTCATATACGGATGATGCAGGAACACATCACCCTCCCTGATCACCTGGAAAATATCTTTATCATTCTGAAATGCAGGCACTGCTGCCGGTTTGTATTTCGGTTCCTTGAACTGATCGTATCCGTCAATGCCATAAACCTTCATCAGCATGGTCAGATCCAACGGTCCGTTGATAAAAAAGATATCATCTCCATGAACCTGAAACTCCATTTTCAGAATATCCAGAAGCCGCGGATCCATCTTATCTTCCACTTCCAGGCGGATCACCTCTCCCCACTGGCGCTTTTTCAGCTGTTTCTGGATCTCAACCAGAAGATCCTCTGCCTCATCCTCGTCAATAGGAAGATCCGCATTACGCATGATCCTGTACGGATGGGCACAGATCACATCATAGCTTAAGAACAGCTTATCGATGTTGCGCTCAATGATCTGTTCCAGAAGTGTTACGGTTGTATGGCCTTTTTTCTCAGATGGAATGATCACTACTCTCGGAAGTACAGAAGGCACCTGTACAGTGGCAAAATCAATCTCTTCTTTTCCTTTTTTGGTATCTTTTTTGGAAAGAAGTGCTCCGATATTCAACGTTTTATTACGGATCAGAGGAAACGGTCTGGAAGAATCCATTGCCATTGGTGTCAGGACCGGATATACATTATCTTCAAAATACTGATCCACAAATTCTTTCTGCTTCTCGGAAAATGCCTCGTGCTCAAAGATCACATGAAGTCCTGCTTTTTCAAGCGCAGGGACCAGAGACCGGTTTAATGTACTGTACTGTACGTGAACAAGATCATGTGTCTGCCGGCTGATGGCTTTCAGCTGTTCCTTGGCTGTCATTCCTGCAATATCTGTTTTTTTGTACCCTGCATGAACCTGATCCTTCAGGGATGCAACACGGACCATATAAAATTCATCCAGATTGGATGAGGTGATACTCAAAAATTTCAGTCTCTCAAACAGAGGTAGATTTTTGTCTCTGGCTTCACTGAGCACACGATCATCAAATTTGATCCAGCTCAGCTCTCTGTTTACAAAATATTCCGGTTTGTCAAATTCCTTAAATTTCATACAAAAACCTCCTCCGTTATCTTCTTCCCTTCCGTCTCATTACAAGCCGGATTCCAAACACCTCTTCAAAAAATTCCTTTTTATCTTTCAGAAGCCCCAGCTCCAGAGAAACATCCCTTGCGGAATCCACCACCAGGTAAAGGATCCTGTCTTTTAAGGTTACATTAAGCGCTTTTACCTTCTGGTAATGGCTTCTATCCATAGCATTGGCCAGGCGGAGAATCGCGGTCAGCTTCGCAGTCAGGAGATAATTTTCCCTGCTCATGGATGTTTCACGGTTGATCTCTTTGTAGCAGCCGAATTCTCTGGTATTGTACCTCACCGCACTAGCGATCACCTGCCGCTCCTCTGTGGAAAGACCTATGATCTCCGTAGCCATGATGATCCGGTAAGAGCATTCTGCCACCTCACTCATACTGATATATTTTCCGCAGTCATGAAGAAGAACTGCGATCTGCAGAAGAAGCCGTTCACGTTTTCCCATGCCGTGGATCTTCCTTGTGCTGTCAAAAATATCCAGTGCCACATCGGTAGTTCCTGCAATGTGGTTCTTTCCGCTGGAATACCTTTTGGCAATGTTCCTGGATGCCACCAGGATATCATTTTCAAAATTATGTACACTTTTCAGATATTTGTTTTTTTCCGCATAGTCATAGGCAATCCCGTCCAGAAGAGAAACACCCGGGATCCAGAGTGCTTCTGCCTGAAAGATTTCTATAAAATTTCGGATGATAACCATGTTCGGCACGATCAGAGACGCATATTCCGGTTCCAACTCCATGGATTCGGCAAGGTCATGATCGGACATGTTTACAATGGTCTCGTATTTCTTCAGGAATTCCTCCTTTGTGATGATATTCTCTCCGGATCTGTCCTGAAAGATCGTATCTGTGAGAAAATCTCCCATCAGGATCAGATTGGAGATTTCCTTGTCCTTAAGATAAAGACGTTGAAAGCTTATCAGATCATTTCGGATAAATTCCTCTATCAGCCGGTCATAATGTGGAGTTGTTTTCTCCAGTTCTTTCAGACGTTCGCGGATACGAAGACTTCCCATACGGATACTCTGGGTCAGCACCAGAGCATCTTTATCAAAGAGAGAGATCTGCAGATTTCCTCCTCCGATATCCAGGATCGCCGTCCCCTTCTGAATAGCCTTTTTGAAGCCGGATTCAATGGCAGCAATGGATTTATATCCCAGAAAATGCTGTTCCGCATTACTCAGGATCTCTACCCGGATACCAGTTCTCTGATAGATCTGCTCCAGGATGATCACCGGATTTTCCAGCTCACGGAGAGAGCTTGTTGCACACGCACGCCAGCTTTCTACCCCAAATTCAGCCATCATGCGTTTAAAATCATTAAGGATCTCGCAGAGCTCATCTACAGTCTCCATCTCTAGCCGTCCTGCAGCATAAGTTCCACGGCCCAGCTCCAGCTGGTAACGGACATCATTGATCTCCCGGAAGCCGATCCGCTTTGACATTTCAAAGATCTTCATACTGACTTCATAGGAGCCTATATCAATTGCTGCAAAGGTTGTCACCGCCATAGTTTTTCATCCTTTCCCCCAATACACAGGTAAACTATTTCTTTTTTTCTTCCTCTGTTCCCACAATGTAATCAATAAACTGCTGCGCTGCACGTCCGGTCAGTCCGCCGTGAGAGATCTCCCACTGGTTGGCTTTCAGAAGAAGCTCCTCCTCCGGCATGGTAACTCCATAACGGGCTGCCAGTATGCGGACGATCTCCTGGAACTGTTTTTTGTCCGGTTTGCCAAAGTAGATACGGACGCCAAAGCGATATACCAGTGAAAGCTTCTCCTGCACGGTATCGGAGGAATGCAGATCATTGTCATCTGCAATCTCCAGCTTGTCTGTGGCACGCTCACGGACAAGATTACGCCGGTTACTTGTGGCATAGATCAGGACATTGTCCGGTTTTTTCTCAAGACCGCCCTCGATCACTGCTTTCAGGTATTTATATTCAATCTCAAATTCCTCAAAGGAAAGATCATCCATATAAATGATAAAACGATAGTTACGGTTTTTGATCTGGGCGATGACTTCATTAAGATCCTGGAACTGATGCTTATAGGCCTCAATGATACGAAGTCCCTGATCATAATACTGGTTCAGGATTCCCTTGATACTGGAAGATTTACCGGTTCCCGCATCACCAAAGAGCAGACAGTTATTCGCCTTTCTCCCCTGTACAAATGCCTCTGTATTATCAATGAGCTTTTTCTTGGCGATCTCATATCCTACCAGATCATCGATCTTCACATGTGCGATCCTTGTGATAGGCTGGATCTCCACCTTTCCCTCCTCATCGTGGCCGATACGGAATGCCTTATGGAGACCAAGCTTGCCAACACCGAAATCTTTATAGAAGGATACCATATCATCCATAAATTCTTCGGTTGTGGTGGCTGCTGCCAGGGTTTTGCTCATCTGACAGATACGGTCACGGATCCTGGTATTAAAGAGCTTGCTGTTCTCATCCGGTGTCTGGTAATCACAGATCACCCTGCAGCATACAGTTCCGAACACTTTATCAAAGACCGTGATGTCAAAATCATACAATTCCTTGAAAATCTGGAAATCATTTTTTGCCAGGTCGTTAATGCTGCCCTTGATCGCTCCTCGTATCTCGCTTGCCATACTGAAAGCGTTCTCATGATTTACCAGAAGGAAGGTAAGATATGTATGCCAGATATTTCCAGAAAAACCGTACATTCCTGCCAGCTCCACCAGCCCGTTGACACTTTTGAAAAACTGGTCTTCTCTTGCCTTGAGTGCTTCTTCATCTGCTTCATAAAGATTAATAAGTTCTGTCATATCGTCCAGTATCTCACCGTTTGAAAATCCACGGTAAAGGATACATTCCTGAATTCTTGCCAACATAATAATTTAACTCCTCTGTATCTTAATAATTTCCAAGAACACGGAGAACATTCGCCTCCGCCTCGATTCCTCTTAACGCATTCTCCACAGCGCTTTCGCCAAGTTTCCCTGTGAAATCCACGAAAAAGCGGTATTCCCAGGATTTTCCCGGAATCGGACGGGATTCAATTTTGGTCATGTTCAGTCCGTTGTAGATAATATGGGAAAGCATGTTGTAAAGAGTTCCGCTTTCATGAGGCAGCTCAAAACAGATGCTGATCTTCCCGGCCTTTTCCTCGTATTCCGGTTTCCTGCTTACAATAATAAAACGTGTAGAGTTTGCTTTTTCTCTGCAGATATTTTCTGCAAGGACCTTCAGACCGAATACCTCACCAGCCTCACGGCTTGCGATAGCTGCCACGCCTTTGTCCCCCACCTCACTGACCTTTTTGGCCGCGCCTGCGGTGTTTTCCACTTCCTTCTTTTTCCAGGAAGGGTTTTCCTCCAGAAATGCCCTGCACTGGGCAAGCCCCTGAGGATGAGAGCAGACTTCCTTGATATCCCCTATCTGTGCATCCGGCATGCCCAGAAGCACATGATCCACACGGATGATCTGCTCGCCTACGATATACAGCTTGTACTCCATAAGAAGGTCATAGATATCAGCCACGATACCTGCAGTAGAATTCTCAATAGGAAGTACCGCATAATCGGCCTTGCCATGGGTTACATCCTCCATAGCTGTCCTCCATGTTTTTACATGGTAGCTTTCGATATTTTTCCCAAAGTACTGCCGCATAGCCGCATAGCTGTAGGCTCCCTCTACACCCTGGAACACAACCGTTGCGTTTTCAAGGGGAACATGCTTCACAGTTGTGAAATTGCGCTCTCCGTAAATCCCATGCTCTGTCAACAGCTGGTACTGTCTCTTACGGCTGATGGCCATGATCTGACGGAAAAGCTCCTGCACGCCGAGGCTGTTAAAGTCCCCGTGGGCCTTGTTTTTCAGCGTATGGATCTTCTGGCTCTCACGTGCCGGATCCAGTACCTGCTTACCGGTTTTTATTTTATATTCAGCGACTTCCTCACTCACCTTCATTCGTTTTTCAAAGAGACGTACGATCTCACTGTCGATCTCATCGATCTCGTCTCTGTATCTTTCCAAATCCGTCATTGGTTTCCTCCGTTATGTTTCCTGATAATTTCTGTAAGATCCCCCAGGAACGCTAGGGAACCAAAAGCAATGATCACATCCTCTTTTCCTGCCAGCTGATAGGCCTCTGCTACTGCGGCTTCGATGTTGTCAAAGGGCCTTACATCAGAATGAAATTCCCGCACCGCATCTGCCAGCTCCTGCGGGGTCAGAGCCCTGGGGTTATCCGGTGCCGCAATCGTCAGGATGGTATCTGCGTATTTTTCTGTTTTCCGGATGACCTTGCGGTAATCCTTGTCACGGAACATTCCCATGATGTAGATGATCCTTTTCCCCTTAAAATACCGTTCAATGGATGCAGCCAGCATGTCTGCCGCTGCAGGGTTATGAGCTCCATCAACCACAAAATCCGGTTCTGTCCCGAGAAGTGCAAATCTTCCCGGCCAGGTGGTACGTTTCAATCCATCCTGTCTCTGGACCAGTGTTGTGGGATATCCTTGTTCATTCAGGATTTCCAGTGCCCGGAGCGCTGCCACCGCATTTTCCTTCTGATAGGCACCTGCCAGGGATATTGTATATTTTTCTCCTTTATAAAGAAAGGTCTGGCCGGTTATGGATGCTTCCAGTACCTCTGCGCTGTCCTGGTCTGCCGCCTCGTATGGCACATTCTGTTCTGCGCATATTCTTCGTATGACCGCCTCTGCCTCCGGCTGCTGCTTTACAGTTACCATATGACTGTTCGGTTTAATGATGCCGGCCTTTTTTTCTGCTATCTCGCCCAGGGTATTTCCAAGAAATGCCGTATGATCCATACTAATGGATACCAGAATGGAAAGAACTGTAGTACTTATAATGTTGGTGGCATCCAGATCACCGCCCATACCAACTTCCATTAATACCAGATCGCATTTCTCATCCCGAAAATAAAGAAATGCGGCTGCAGTTTCAATTTCAAATACTGACGGATGCGGTTTTCCCTCTTTTACGATCTCATTGATCACCTCCGCGATCCTTGTCACATATGCTGCAAATTTCTCTCTGCTGACAGGTTCTCCGTTAACCTCCATCCTCTCTCTGTAGGAATAGACCGCCGGGGAAATATATCTTCCGACCCGGTAACCTGCACCTGATAAAGCGGAATACAGATATGCGATCACAGAACCCTTTCCGTTAGTTCCCGCTACATGAACATACTTCAGTTCATCCTGGGGATCTCCAAGCCGCCTCATCAGTTCTCTCATATTTTCCAGTCCCAGAACAATTCCCTTTTTCAATTCCGCAGCTCTGATGTAGGCACGACTTTCTTCATAATTCATCGTCTGTTTTCTCCTTCCGCATGTGTTGATGATCCATTACTGCTTTTTCACTTTGCAGTAATAATTTTGTTCATTATAACCCACGTGTATATTTTTTTCAAGGCAGGGAAGGCTATTAAAGACGCTTTTCCACGTTAAATATATTTAAAGTCCAGGCGGATATTCGCAGCCCCGCAGGGGACTTTCTTAATTCAGTTAAACTGACATTTTTCCGGAAAGCGCAGGATTTCTGCTGATGAAAAGGAGCTTTAAAATGCAAAAGAAGGATTTTTTTCTATGCGGTTTTACAGGCTGGTGTCTGGAGATCTTATGGACAGGACTGCACTCTCTTGTCACCGGACATTTTACTATGATGGGCAAAACCTCTCTTCTGATGTTCCCTATTTACGGACTTGCAGCACTGATCCGTCCGGCTTACTACAAGCTTGCCCGCTTTCCGGTTATGGTACGGGGGATCATTTACAGCTGCGGGATTTTTTTCGTGGAATTTTTAAGCGGATCTTTTTTTCAGAAGCTTCACATCTGTCCCTGGGATTATTCTCATGTTCCGCTTCAGTATAAAGGAGTGATCCGGCTGGACTATGCTCCTCTGTGGTTTTTTACCGGTCTCTTTTTCGAATGGCTTCTTCGACAAAATCCTCGGAAAGTCTCTTGAAAATCTCACAGTTATATTATATGATAACTAGAAGGAATCTTATTTCCAGTAAATAATTGGAGGTACAACATGAGACATTTAATGAGTCCTTTGGATTTCTCGGTTGAAGAGCTTGATAAGCTTCTGAATCTCGCCGACGACATCGGGAAAAATCCAAAAAAGTATGCGCATACCTGTGATGATAAAAGGCTTGCGACATTGTTTTACGAACCAAGTACACGTACACGTTTAAGTTTCGAAGCAGCCATGATGAATCTTGGAGGAAAGGTTCTCGGTTTTTCTTCTGCTGATTCCAGCTCCGCATCCAAAGGCGAAAGCGTTGCCGATACTATTCGCGTTGTTTCCTGTTATGCAGATATCTGTGCTATGCGTCATCCGAAAGAGGGTGCTCCGCTTGTAGCTTCTATGTCATCCAACATTCCGGTGATCAATGCCGGTGATGGCGGCCACCAGCATCCTACCCAGACATTAACCGATCTTTTAACTATCCGCTCCCTGAAGGGCAGACTCGACAATATTACCATCGGCCTCTGTGGTGACCTGAAATTCGGCCGTACCGTTCACTCTCTGATCGAGGCTCTGGTCCGTTATGAAAATGTGAAATTTGTTCTGATTTCTCCGGAGGAGCTTCGTATTCCAAGCTATATCCGTGAGGATGTTCTGAAACGCAACAATGTCGAGTTTGTCGAGGAGGAACGTCTGGAGGATGCACTTCCGGATCTGGATATCCTGTACATGACCCGTGTTCAGAAGGAACGTTTCTTCAACGAAGAGGATTATGTCCGCATGAAAGATTTCTATGTTCTGGACAAACAGAAAATGGAGCTTGCACCGAAGGATATGTATGTCCTCCACCCACTCCCACGTGTTAACGAGATTTCTGTTGAAGTGGATTCTGATCCACGTGCCGCTTATTTCAAACAGGTCCAGTATGGTGTGTATGTCCGTATGGCCCTGATTCTTACATTACTGGAGGTGGAACTGCCATGTTAAACGTAGGTGCTCTTCGTGAGGGTTATGTTCTGGATCATATCAAAGCCGGCAAGGCAATGACGATCTATCATGACCTGAAGCTGGATAAGCTGGACTGTACGGTTGCTATCATCAAAAATGCCCGCAGCCAGAAAATGGGAAAAAAGGATATCATCAAGGTTGAATGCCCCATCGAGGATCTGGATCTGGATATCCTTGGTTTTATCGATCATAATATTACCGTAAATATCATCAAGGACGAAAAGATCGTTGCAAAGAAAGAGCTGAAGCTGCCGAAGCAGGTTGTGAACGTGATCAAGTGCAAGAATCCTCGCTGCATTACTTCCATCGAGCAGGGACTGGATCAGATTTTTGTTCTTGCAGATGAAGAGAATGAGGTTTACCGGTGTAAGTATTGCGAGGAGAAATATAGAGGTAAACGGAATAAATAGAGTTCATATGAGCATGATTAACAAACGGACGCGTCCGGTCCCCGCTTCGATATTTGGCTGTTTCGGAGCCTAGTAATACTAAGCCTGCGAAAGACTGCTAAAAACATTTTCCAAAATCATGAACTCGCTCCTGACGTCGCTCAGACAGCATGATTTTGAAAAATAACGCAGTCTCCCGCAGACCAAGTATTACTACGGCTCCTGCAAAGGCCTGAATATCGACGCGGGGACCGGGCGCTGTGTTTTCATAGATTTTGAAATGGTGGGTTTCTGCTCATTGCTCCTCTGTTTTTTTATTGTTGACTTTTTGTGTTAGATATTTTATTCTTTTAGAAACAGACTTGCATTTCCGGAAAGGATTGTCTGTATTACATTTTTTAGTTTTTCTATTTCTATTCTTATTATAATCTACCGATTCTGGTATTTTTTCATTTTATCAAGTTTACATACACATAGCTGTTGCGCAAAGGAAAATGTATTGTCTGTTTTTATTTTTTCTGTTATATTGTAATCAGACAATTTCTTTCTGATTTCCTTTTGCAGGAAGGATTTTTTATGACACAGAAAGAAATGATTACAAATGATAAAATCGGTTCTGCAACTGTATTTCAGCATGAAGATACGGTTCTAAAGACTGCCGCTCAATTCTTTGCCGAGGAGCTGATTCCTTATCTTGGCATTGATGGAAAGGTTGTATCTTCTGCTCCTACAGAGTCCATTGTTCTTAATCTTAAGAAATTCTATGAAGATATCAATCTCATCATGGAAGATGGTACGTGGAAACACTTTGAATTTCAGAGTAAGAATGAAGGGATTCCCGGTTTGAAGCGTTTTCGATCCTATGAAGCTGTGACCAGTTATCAGTATGGCGTTTCTATCACCACATACGTTCTTTATTCGGGAAATATCCGAAATCCGGTCACTTCATTTACTGAAGGAATAAATACTTATCGTATTATTCCGATCATAATGAAGAATCACAATGCAGATAGGCTGATTGAAACGCTGAAAGAGAAATTTTCCTCTGAAGACATTCTTACAAAGGCTGATCTCGTTCCGTTAACACTTATCCCTCTGATGGATGGTCAACTTTCTCAAAAGGAACGATTCATTCAGGCATTCTCTCTGACCGAAAATACAAAAGATATTCCATCGGAAGATCTGCAAAAAATTGAGGCAATGCTCTACACTATGGCAGATAAGTTTCTTGAAAATGATGATTTTGAACATGTAAAGGAGTGTATTCGTATGACACGTTTGGGTCAGATGCTGTTTAATGATGGTTTTAATGATGGTTTTAATGATGGTTTCAACAATGGTTCCCAGAAAAAGCAGCTTGAAATTGCCCGAAATCTGATAGGAAAACTCAGTGATACTTCTATCGCTGAAACTACCGGTTTGTCTTTGGATGTGATTTTGGAGCTGAAAAAAGAAAAAACTATGAAACTATAAAAAGCTGTCATTCTTTATCAAAAAAGCAACTGGTATTTCACAGATCAGATCTGCAAAATACAGTTGCTTTTATTATGTGCTTATTATCATACACAGTCAGACCGATAAGCCGGGTTATGTCGTTGGGTGATCATCTATCTAGGCCTTCCGTTGCCAGAAGGCTCCAGCGACCTACCTGAAAGCACGACGGGCCGCCGTATGGCTTTCTTCTCGGTCTTGCTTCGAATGGAGTTTACATGTGCCCGCTCTGTTACCACAGCGGCGGTAGTCTCTTACACTGCCTTTCCACCCTTACCCCGCAAAACGGGGCGGTTTATTTCTGTTGCACTGGTCTGGGAGTTACCTCCACCGGACGTTATCCGGCATCCTGCCCTGTGAAGCCCGGACTTTCCTCGTCTGGACCCTTTCGTCTGTCCAGCCGCGATCACCTGGCCTGGCTGCGCACCTGCTATTTTAACACAGGTGTATAGACTTGTAAAGTTGGAATTTTCTTGGTCTCCTATGTCTTTTACATGGAAATCCATCCAAATGCATTTGCCACAGAACTGAAAAGAATGATTGCCGCAAAGATTGGGCAAAGATACTGGATCATAAAATTAAAGATTCTTTTTCTGCGGAAAGTACCACCTTCCTGCAGTACTTCCTCTTCAATCTTCTTTGTACCAACTACTCTGGATATCAGAAGACAGGTAGCAATCGCTGCGATCGGCATCATGACAGAGTTCGTCAGGAAATCAAAGAAATCAAGGAACTGCATTCCAATGATCTTAACACACGCCAGAGGACCATAGCCAAGAGAAGAAAGACTTCCGAGAACAACCATGATAATTCCGACAAATACTGTCGCCTTCTTGCGTCCCCATTTCAGTTCATCCTGAAAAGTAGATACTGCACTCTCAGTCAGTGCAATAGAACTGGTCAAGGCTGCACAGAGAACCAGTACAAAAAACAGGATTCCAACCAGAGTTCCAAATCCCATGCTTGCGAATACCTTCGGAATCGTAATAAACATCAGTGCCGGTCCCGCCTGTAACGTATCCGGATCTCCACCGGAAAATGCAAACACTGCCGGAATGATCATCAGACCTGCCATCATTGCGATCGCTGTGTCAAAAATTTCTACATTTTGTGTAGAACCTTCAATAGATACATCCTTTTTCATATAGGAACCAAAAGTTACCAGAATACCCATCGCGATCGACAGAGAATAAAACATCTGTCCCATTGCCGCAACCACTGTCATCCAGGAGAAGTTTTTGATATTTGGTATCAGAAAATATTTCACACCTTCCAGTGCTCCTGGCCTCGTTACCGAATAAATGACAATGACCACAGACAAGAATACCAGTATCGGCATCATTAATTTGGAAACTCGTTCCACGCCATTCTGCACACCTGCATAAATGATCACCAGCGTAAGCAGTGTAAAAAACAGGAAACAGGTTTCTGTAGAAAATCCATCCGCTATAAAAGCAGAAAAATATCCGTCTTCAGCAAGAGTCTGACTGCCTCCCTTTACATACTCCACCAGGTATTTAATTACCCATCCACCGATCACGGAATAATACGGCACGATCAGAACCGGTATGATCGCATTGATCCAACCGCCCAAAGACAGCCACTTTGATTTACCAAAAGTTCCAAACGCACCTACCGGACTTTTCTTTGTCATACGTCCCAGAGCTGTCTCTGCCACGATCATAGAATATCCGAAGGTCAATGCCAGAATGATATAGATCAGTAAAAAAATTCCACCGCCGTACTTTGCCGCCAGATAAGGGAATCTCCATATATTCCCAAGCCCTACCGAAGCACCAGCTGCAGACAGTACAAATCCAATCTTCCCGGAAAATGTACTCCTCTCATGTTTATGTTTCTCCATAATTCTTCCTTTCCCGTCACATATTTGTTTTTTGTATTCTTTATGTCTTCTCAATTTCCGCTCATATGATAATACCATGCTTTTATCCCTCAGGCAAACAATATATTAAAAAAATACAGAGCCTATATTTCCTGAATTACTGTTCACTCCATTCTCAGTAACACGCTTCGCGGTGCACAGAATTTATGCTAATCACATAAATTCGCGCAGTATGGCTCGGGTTTTCTGTGACCTTCGCTCACAAAAAACACCTCGCGGAATATTACCAGT
>OAWO01000608.1_pt1 | contig 13317 bp, 4 predicted proteins | sample 1495421 | NCBI WGS metagenome assembly OAWO01 (sample SAMEA2580162, study PRJEB22360) | human gut metagenome | biome: human gut; feature: human-associated habitat; material: faeces | place: Denmark | collected 2008/2010
TGGTTACCGAGCACACCCCATGATACGCGGGGTTTTAGTGTATTAATAATGTTGTTAATTGGTTCAAAGAATGATTCACGTGCTAAGTTCCATCCCAAAGAGAAAGAAGGAAATACATTCCAACGTTGATCTTTTAAAAAGCGGGATGATCCGTCGTAACGAACATTTACTTCAGCCATGTAGCGGTCTTTGTAACTGTAGTTGAGACGTCCGAAGAACCCGGCTGTAGACCAATCATTGTATTTTGAACTATTGATTTTATCTTCTCCCGTTGCTGCACTAATTTCTGGAATGAGACTACTAATCACGTCAGGACGTTGTGCGGCAAGTTCGCGATATACATATTCTTCGGTATTCATTCCGACTAAAGCTTTGAAATAATGATCTTTTATTTGTAATGTGTAATCGGTGTACACACTTGTCGTATAAAAGTTACTATTGTGGTATGCTGAACGTGCAAATGAAGATCCTGGTGAGTAACTTCCGCTGAAAGCCAATGCTAATGGATTACCGTTTACGTCGTGCTCATAGATTGGATTAAGGTTGGTTTGCTTATTTTGGTTGATGACTCTCATACCTGCTTCTGCATAGATATTCCATCCTTTTAGCGGATGAATAACTAATTGTCCCTGAAGATAAATATTGTCATTATGTGTTTTGGCACGTCCACCGTCAGTCAATTGATTGAGTTTTCCATTTCTCATATAATAACCGTTCGGATCTTTAAAAGGCATCATAGGCCACATACGTGCAATGTCATGATAAAGAAGTCCACCTTCCTCAAGATATACTGGATTGTCAAGATCAAAACGAACAAATTTGGTATTAATGTTGAAATCTACATATTTGTTGATTTGGGTATTGACTTTTGCTGTTGCGTTGTAACGTTTATAATTATCATTTCCATAACGAAGATTACCATCTTGGTTTAAGTAGCTCCCTGAAACATAGTATTGTAACTTCTCTGTTCCTCCATTTAAACTGATATTATGTTCGTTTGACCAGGCCCATTGAAAATGTTTTTTCCACCAGTTTACGTTATCATTTGCTTTTTCGTGGAAATGCCAGTTGGTACCGTTAGCTATGGTGGTGGTTGTAATCTCGCCTGCCATATACTTTTGGATACGGTCAATGGTCTCTTCATCAAAGATCACACTTCCTCCTTGATTAATGGCTGCATCATTGAAATAATTGGCAAAACGATAGGAATCAAGTTGATTAGGAAGGTTGGTTGGTCCGGAATAGCGGAAACTATTGTTATAGTTCACTTGCATTTTGCCCGCTTTTCCTTTCTTTGTAGTGATTAAGATAACACCGAATGCAGCACGTGAACCATAGATGGAAGAAGAAGCAGCATCTTTCAAGACAGAGATATTTTCAATATCTTCTGGATTCAGATTATTCATATTGCCTTCCATTCCATCAATCAGTATAAGTGGTGAGGCACTTGATCCTTTACCAATGGTTCCTGTTCCGCGGATGTTTACGTTCATTGTTTGTCCCAACTGTCCCCCTAAATCAGGAGTCGATAGATTTAAGCCTGGAACTACACCTTGCAGGGCTTGACCGACTTGTGATACCGGACGTGATGCTAGTGCTTTGGTATCTACACTTGTAACCGCTCCGGTCAGATTTACTTTTTTCTGAGTACCGAAGCCTACTACCACTACTTCATCAAGAGTTTTTGAATCTTCACTTAACTCAATCCTGAAGGATGTTTGTGTACCATTGAGAGGAATTGACTGAGTGGTGTAACCTATGTAGGAAACAGTCAGTATACCTCCTTTGCTAACGTTTTTCAATGAAAACTTACCTTCCATGTCCGTGATGGATCCATTGTTCGTCCCTTTTACTTGGACTGTGGCACCGATGATTGGCTCGTTGAGCTTTTTGTCAATCACAGTACCCGTAATGTTCAATTGCTGTGCATATAATGTAGTAATGCCAAGCAACAACATGAATAAGATTGAAATTTTTTTCATTCGTTTCTTATTTAAAGTTATACATAAGGTTTAATTACATGGCAAATGTACAGGGATTGAGAGATTACGTAGGGGCATGTCTATATCATTCAGCATACACGTTTAATTCAATACCATGTTTTTTTTGAATCTCTTTTGTATGTTTAGGCTTTATTTCGTTCTTTTGCAATAAATTGATTATTAATATGAAGAAGCTAAATCTCTTTTTATTGGTTTTGTTTATATGTAATTGTCCGGTCGTTTCTGGTTATGCTTTTTTTGATAGAGATATTCGTCTGTTAACTATGCAGGATGGGCTGGCGGATAATACTATTACATCTATCTACAAAGATCGGGATGGCTTTATGTGGTTTGGTACTAATAATGGCTTGAGCCGTTATGATGGTAAATTAATAAAAAACTTCTCTTCTTCACCAGCGTATATGTATGTTTCCGAAATTGTAGAGATGTCAGATCGATATTTGGGAGTTATCGCTGGAAATACTTTATATTGTTTTGCTCGGTCGCTGGAGAAATTTATACCGATCGTCCATGCAACGGATTATAGTTCTGTACATGTCTCTCACTTATTACCTATAGATACTAACTCTTTTTGGGGACTGTCAGGGAATAAATTATATCTATATACACAGGAAGAAGTTAAAAATGAGAAAGGAGAGGTTGTTCAGATTAAATTGAAATGTGAGAAACAGTATAAAGATTTGATTGATTCTGGTGATAATTTCTGTGCAATGTGTTATACTGATAATCATGAAATGTTATGTTTGGTTACACAGCAAGGAAATTTGCTATTGTTTCAGCCTGAATCTTCGGAGAAATCTAAAAAGATATCTTTGTGGAAAAATAAAACTTGGGATGCAACTTCGGTATTATATGATAAAGGAGTGGTATGGGTTTCTACTATTGGACATGGTATTCTGCGTTATTACGTTTCTTCTGGGTATATAGACAGAATTACTTATAAGGAAAATAATAAAGAAAACAGTCTATCCCATACAGATGTTTTTCAAATTATTCCAATTAATAATAATCGTTATCTTGCAGTGACTTGGAGTGGGTATACTTTATTATTTCAGGATAAGAATGATCCGAAAAGAATGATGACAGAAATATACTATAATACAGCTTCACAACTTCACCGCAACTTAGAAACAAGAATGATTTCAGCGTATTACGACCCCAGTGGGATTGTTTGGATAGGTACTAATGGGGGAGGAGTGATTTATTCTGATCTACGGTCACAATTTTATAACCAATTTCATCAAGAGAGGCATAATGAAATTTGTGGTATAGTCATGGATAATAGAAAATATGTTTGGATGGCTACGTTTCATCAAGGGATTATGAAAAGTGAGCAACCTTTTGAACCAGGAAGACGAATGAATTTTACTAGGGTTGGTACTCCGGATATTCAAAGTAAAAATACAGTTCTTTGTGCCATTAATGATAATAGAGGTTCACTTTGGTTTGGAAATAGGGATGGAACATTAACTTCATATAATGAGGCAACAAAACAATTTCGATTACATTTTTTACAAGATAGAGGTAAAGTGAATACTGTGTCAATTTGGGCATTATATTGGGATACTAATCGAAATTTATGGGTAGGTACTAATGATGGAGTTTGGAAATTGAATATAGATTCTGGATTTTGCATAAAAATCCCTATTGAGATTTTGTTTAAGGACCCTACTCCTATTTGTATACGAGCTATTGCCGGCACGAAGGACGGAACTATATGGTTAGGTACAAGTAATGCAGGAGTTTGCAAATTGAAAATTGATTCTAGAGGAGAGATGTCTTTAGAGACAGGCTATGAGAAGAAAGCGAATATCAAAAATAATTCGGTTCGTTCTTTGTTAGTATCTTCTGATGGTAATGTATATGTAGGTTATATGGATGGTTTCGCTATTCTTTCACCTAAAAAGGATGCAATACGTGAGTATTATACAACTAGAAATGGATTATGTAGTAATTTTATAGGATGTCTGGTCGAAGATAACCGAGGACATATTTGGTTGGGAAGTAATTCGGGAGTCTCTCGTTACAGTAGGCATCAGCACCTTTTTTATAATTATTATATAAGTGGAAGCAATCGTTCGGCATTACTTGCTGATAATACACTATTTTTTGGCAATAATAAATCGCTCACTTATTTTGATCCGGATGACGTGGATGGTCATTTGGATGAAGATCAGGTTCTTATTACTGGACTTGAGGTAGATGGTCGTCCTGTAGGGATTGGGGATAAAATAAATGGGCAGACTGTATTGGCAGAAGGCATTTCATATACTAGTTCGATTACTTTGAATAATGAAAATCGTGACTTTGTTTTATCTTTTAATAATCTTTCTTATGCAGAGGAACAACAGAAGTACAATTACCGCTTATTACCATATCAGACGCATTGGTTGGTTTCTAACGATGGAGAGAAGGCTACTTATATGAACTTACCCGAAGGGGATTATACATTTGAAGTGAAGAATATTTATCCTGACGGGAAAGATGGAAAGGTTACATCACTCCAAATACATATTCTACCGCATTGGAGTCGTACATTGCCTTTCCGATTATTTATTTTACTGTTATTGGCCGGTGGTGTGGCTTATTTGATTCGTCTTGTCAAACATCGTCAGATGCGTATGGAACGTGAAATGCGCATGGAACATGAACTTCTGTCAGTAAACTTAGAGCGTGAGAAAGAGCGACAAATCCGGATGGAGCGTGAGAACTTTTTTACAAGTGCGGCACATGAACTACGTACGCCGCTAACCTTGATTCTTGCCCCATTACAGGAATTATTGGAACACATAAAGGCATCCGATCCGCTGTATAGCAAGCTATATACCATGTATAAAAACAGCTCCTCGCTACATACACTGGTCGATCAGTTGCTCTATGTACAAAGAATAGAGGCCGGGATGGTGAAACTGCGTTTGTCAGAAGCGGATATTGTGGAGCTAGTGAGAGAAGTAGCAGAGTCTTTTCGCCAAATGGCAGGGATAAAAGGATGTACATTTCAGGTAAGACTTCCGGAAGATCCTGTTTTCCTATGGATAGATACGGAGAAAATAACTTCGTCGGTCGGAAATCTACTATCTAATGCTTTTAAATACACTTCTCCCAATGGAGAGGTATTGCTCACTCTTACCCGTATGGAGCAGGATGGAAAGCCTTTTTGCCAGATAACAGTATCGGATACGGGTGAGGGAATACCGGATGAGTTTCAGAAGCGCATTTTTGACTCTTTCATTACGGGTGATAATTCACCGGCTTTCTCTACCAAAGTAGGCATTGGACTGCGGATTGTGAAAAATACGATGGATCTGCATCATGGACAGGTCATTCTTGATAGTGAGCCGGGAAAAGGTTCTACATTCGTATTATTGATACCGGAAGGTAAATCTCACTTTACCGGTGATTTATATGAAATAGTAGATTATCGCGGGCATGAAACGGAACCGCAGTTTCAACCTCTATCTGTACAGGAAAAATCGGAAGAAGGAGTTCCGGTCACAAAGAAAACATTGCTGATTGTTGAAGATAATGTAGATGTCCGTCAGTATATTCGCTCTTTGTTTGTGACAAAATACACGGTACTTGAAGCGGCTGATGGTGAGGAAGGGGTCCGGATTGCTACCAATGAGATACCCGATCTGATTATCTCGGATGTAATGATGCCGGTTAAAGATGGGTTTGCCTGTTGCCGGGAGATACGTGAACGGCAAGAGACCGCTCATATTCCTATCCTGATGTTGACGGCCAAGGCAGAAGATGCAGATGTATTGCAAGGATCTTATAGTGGGGCGGATGACTATATGATGAAGCCTTTCAATCCGGAAGTATTGAAAGCAAAGGTAGAGAACCTGATTCTTCAGCGCGAACGTCTGAAACGCATTTATACCAAAGCATTGATGTTGAAACGAGAATCGGTTGAAGATGAAGAGGCAGATGACGAATTTATACAAAAACTCATTCACGTGGTTGAGAAGAATCTGTCTAATGAGAACTTCAACGTTAAGATGTTGGCCGAACAACTTCACATGAGCCAGCCTACTTTATACCGGAAGGTAAAGCAACGTAGTGAGTTATCTGTGGTTGATATGATCCGGAGTGTGCGGGTGAGTAAGGCTGCTTCGTTGATTATGGAGAATCGTTACTCCATTCAGGAGATTTCCGAAAAAGTAGGATTCAGTGATGCCCGGACATTAAGGAAGCACTTTACGGAACAGTTTGGTGTACCCCCTTCAAAATATATGGAGAATAAATGAATAAATTTGAAGGAAAGAAAACTCATCACAGATTAACAGACTACACTATGAGAAGATCGGCCGGATTGATAATCTGCACATTGTAGGTTACTGTAATCTGTTGATCTGTGTTGAGAAAGACTTTCGACTTCATTCCTAAAAGTTAATCCTTCTTTTAAGTTGGTTTTTAATTCAGGATAATGGGTTTATATTTAGGAACTAATGCCTTCATAACGATCCATCCAATCAGGTAGGCTACCGAGCAGATACAAAAGATAACGAAATAACCAGCCGGCTTCCCGATAAAGCCCATAAATACCATTTGAGTTTTGTCGGCATGTACAAACAGCTCGCCGGCTGAATACTGGAGAATCATAGAACCTACTCCTCCTGCCATACCGCCAATACCGGTGATGCTGGCAATGGCGCTTTTAGGAAACATATCGCCTACGGTAGAACAAATATTAGCCGACCATGATTGGTGGGCAGCTCCCCCGATACCGATCATAATAACCGGAAACCAGGGAGAGATGGTTCCTAATGGCTGGGCAAGTAATACCAACAGAGGAAAGAATGCAAAGATCAGCATAGCTCTCATACGTGCGGCATACGGGTTTAGCCCGGTTTTATGAATGATGATCGTAGGGAGTTTCCCTCCATAGATCGATAACATTGTTATAGCGTAAAGTGTAAAGATCAATGCTCTTCCCAATCCTTCGGAGGTTTTGATGTCGAACTGGGTATTCAGGTAAGAAGGTGCCCAAAAAAGGAAGAACCACCACACTCCATCCGTCATAAACTTACCGAATGCAAATGCCCAGGTTTGTCTGTAGGTGAAACATTGCCGGAAAGTCATACTTTTCTTTTCCTCGTTCTCTTTTACAGTTGCTGTGTAGGTTTCATGTTTGTCTTGCTCGATATATTCGAGTTCGGCTGAGTTTACAAATTTGTTTTTAGAGGGAGCCGTGTACATGAATACCCAAAATCCCATCCACACGAAGCCAAGAGCACCGATGATGACGAATGCCATTTCCCATCCCCAGGCTTTAGCCAGTAATGGAATGCTGAGAGGGGCAATCAGGGCACCGATAGAAGCTCCGGCATTAAAAATGGAAGTAGCGTAAGCCCGGTCTTTTTTCGGGAAATATTCGGCGGTAACTTTAATGGCAGCCGGAAAATTGCCGGCTTCACCGAGTGCTAAAATACAGCGTGCGACTAAAAAACAATACATGCTTATGGTGGCAAGTACCACTACTACATCACCGGTAGCAGCGATTAGTTCGGCTGCGCTATGCATTCCTACATATTCTTCGGTTATAATTCCACAGAAAGCGTGAAGGCAGGCACCGGCCGACCATATACCGATGGACCAAAGGTAACCTTTCTTTGTTCCCATCCAGTCGATAAACCGGCCAGCAAACAGCATACAAATGGCATATACAATAGAAAAGACAGCAGTAATGATGCCATAATGTGACTCGTTCCAATGAAATTCGGGTTTGATAAATTCGTCCCAGGTCAGCGATAGTACTTGGCGATCAAGGTAGTTTATAGTTGTTGCGAAAAATAACATGGCGCAAATCGTCCATCTGTAGTTTGTCATTTTCCCCATTGCATTTTGGAGTGTACTCATACTATTTGATTTAAAATTTTCAGGTTTAATTTCGGACCAAAAATACACATTATTTGATTTTATCCAATAATAACTGCTATTTAATTTGATGCTTCAAGGGATCTTTTTATGATAAATACACTAAAAGGAATAATAATTTCGTTATCGAACACAATAATTATCGTTTTCGCACACGACTATGTTTGTTCTATAATTGGGAGGAGGTGGCTGTTATAGCTCTTTTTCTTCGGATGAATCTGAATATATGTGCAGGGGATATATTCTTTGTAAGATTGCAATTGTAAATTATTAGTGATTTGTTTGGAGTGCTGACTCCGTATGTGTCTCGGTTGGTGGGTGAGGCCGGAAGAATCGGCTTGCTTTTATGTTCTTCCTTTTATTTTGTATTTTAAGATAGATATTTTATCTTTGCCTTAATTGAGACAAAATATAATTGAGATAAAATGAAAAACAACCGATTGATCATTACCCTTATTGCCTTGTTTCTCCTAGGATTCGGGCTGAAAGCCCAAACTGCTTCTACTGAAGAAACTGCTGCTCAGAAAGAGAAAAGAATGGAATGGTTTGCCCAGGCCAAGTTAGGAATCTTTATCCATTGGGGAATCTATGCCGTGAACGGAGTATCAGAGAGCTGGTCATTCTTCAATAACTATCTTCCTTATGAAGAGTATATGGCTCAGGAAAAAGGCTTTACGGCATCGGCCTATAATCCTCAGGAGTGGGTGAAACTGATTAAAGAAAGTGGTGCACGTTATACGGTCATTACCACCAAGCATCATGATGGCGTAGCTCTTTGGGATACGAAGGCGGGTGACCTCAGTACTGTGAAAAGTACTCCTGCCGGGCGTGACCTGATTGCTCCTTTTGTGAAGGAAGTACGTAAACAAGGGCTGAAGCTCGGATTCTACTATTCGCTGCTTGACTGGTCGCATCCGGACTATCCCAACAAAACCCGTACGGAAGTACGTTACAAAAACGATCCGGATCGTTGGGCTAAGTTTGTTAAGTTTAATTTTGGACAGCTTTCCGAGTTAAACAAAACTTGGAAACCTGATCTTTACTGGTTTGACGGAGACTGGGAACAAACTGCTGAGGCTTGGGATTCGAAGGGCATCATCAACCTGTTGCGTTCTACTAACCCGAATGTTATAGTAAACTCCCGTATTCAGGGGTATGGCGATTATGCTACACCCGAACAGGGAGTTCCTGTAGTACGTCCTGCCGACAAGTATTGGGAGCTTTGTATGACTATGAACGATTCATGGGGGTATCAGCATGCCGACACTAATTATAAGACTCCGTTTATGCTGTTGCGTACTTTTGTCGATTGTCTCAGTATGGGAGGGAATCTGCTATTGGATATTGGTCCGAAGGAAGATGGAACTATTCCTGCCGAACAGATTGCTGTTCTGAAAGAATTCGGCCGTTGGACTAAGAAGCATAAAGAAGCTATCTACGAAACACGTGCCGGCATCCCGTGCGAACATTTTCAGGGATATACCACACTGAATAAAGCGGGTGACATCCTTTACCTCTATTTACCCTATAAGCCTAATGGCCCGATCGAAGTGAAAGGTCTTGTCAATAAGGTAAATCGTGTATGGGTAGTGGGGAATGGAGCTATGCTGCCATATAAGGTTTATAATAAGAACTACTGGAGCGAGGTGCCCGGAAACCTCTATATTGATATACCCGAACGTGTACAGGATGAGCAGATCACTGTGATTGCCGTATTGCTGGACGGCCCTATCAAGCTTTATCGCGGAGTGGGACAAGTGATTGAAAGTAACTAAATAAAAAAATAAATTCTTATGAATATCAGATTAACTTCTTTATTCGTTTCTTTATTCCTTTCTGTTCCGGTATGGGCGGGCGGGCATAAAAATCTGCCCGCTAAAGGCGATCTTCATATTCCGGTTTTTGAAAATGTGAATGTGCGTTTCTCTCCCGATACGTATCCTGATAATTATAATGAAGCAGATGGTACGGGCGTATACCATTTGGTCAACGGACGTATCATTCTGAAAAAGATTACTCTTCCCGAATACAAACGAAATGTGTCGGTAAGCCTGAAAGTAACCCTCGCCTCCAATGGAGATCGTTGGGACAAATCGGGTTCTTGCTTTGTATTGCCTAAATCATCGGCTATTAACCTACTGACTATTGCCCGTGACGGCATGAAGTTTCCTTCGGTAGATAGTTTGAAGCTGGAGAAAATGGTAGGTATTGTTCCCGGAAAGGATTATTTACCTACAGTGGAGCTGATGCGTTTCATGACTCCGTTCGGTATAGGACACTATAGCAATAATAATGATTCGCTGAGCAGTAAACGTCGTCCGGTCTATATCCCCAAATGGGAAAGTAATGTCACCTGGCAACAAGATATAACCGATCTTTATCCGTTGCTTGAAGGCGAAGCCTATGTCGGTATTTATATCGATACATGGACTTCTGAAGGGTATTTGGTCAATGCGGATATCGACGTAAAAGAGAGTCGTCTGGCTTGTGACGTACTTCCAAAACGTCACGTGGAGCCGTTGATGAATACGGTTTACTACATGGGACAAAGTTATCCCGATATCTTTGCCCGGAGAGATGTATCTACTGATTTTACAGTTCCGAAAGGTGCCAAAAATATCCGGTTAAAATATATAGTGACCGGACATGGCGGACATAGCGGCGGGGATGAATTCGTGCAAAAACGCAATATCATTTCTGTAGATGGAAAAGAGGTGCTCAACTTCATCCCTTGGCGTGATGATTGTGCTTCTTTCCGTCGTTTCAATCCGGCTACCGGTGTTTGGTTGATTAAGCGCTTGGCTTCTTATATTGGTGAGAAAGGATATACGGAGAAAGAAGTGGAAGAACCTCTGGCTTCTTCAGACCTATCCCGTTCCAACTGGTGTCCCGGTTCGGATGTTGTACCCGAAGAGGCTGTTATCGGTACACTTGCTCCCGGCAAGCATACTTTTACAGTCAGTATTCCCGAAGCTCAGGCTGTGGATGGCAATAAATTGAACCACTGGTTGGTTTCGGCCTATCTGGTGTGGGAGGAATAATTATAGTGAATTAAGATTCACTGCGGTGACCCGTTCAAAGCCATAAGGAGATGATCGAACCCTGTATCTGCCGAATGGAAGCATAAAAAAAAGCCTCTTCTCACGAAGGGGCTTTTTAGGTTTACTTTCTTTTTATGCTTTTGCTCAAAAAGAAAGCAAACTTTAAGATGAAAAAAAGGGAAGTCTCACGACTTCCACAATTCTTCTAACCTTAAATCTAAATCTCTATGAAAAAAACGTAGTGCAAATATAGCGGTTTGCAATATACTGAGGTGTTAACGAAGTTCAGAAAGAAAGAATAAAAGCTAAGGACTGCAAAATTAAGATAACGGTTCCTGTTGTTTTATTAATTTTATCAAACTGTCATAAATCGGGTTTTGTTCCAATAATCGGGGAACCCCGGTGATGAACATTTGCTTGCGTGCTCTTGTCAATGCGACATTTAGTTTTCGATCTATGAATACTCCGTTTTCCTCTGTCAGGTTGGAAAGGAAACGGAGTTGATAAGGATAGTTCACACAGAAAGAATAGATTATCACATCCCGTTCGCTGCCTTGAAACCTTTCTACCGTATCGACTAAAATGGAGTTTAGTTCCGGAATACCCATTTTGACAATCTCTTTTCTTATTAATGCGATCTGACTCCGATAGGGAGTAATGATACCCAGAGTACGCATTCCGTCGAATGTTCCACCATATTGCTGGTAAACGTCGGCTGCGATTCGGGCAACGATCCGTGCTTCGGAATGGTTGACTTTGGCCGATGTACCTTGAGGTTCGGGTTCGGAAGGTAGAAAAACCATTCGTTGCACATCTTGGTTGTCTTCCATTTGATGAGGCAATCCCACCGGTAACAGGCGTCCTTCATAAAATGCCTGATTGGTAAAATGAGCTACTTCCGGATGCATACGTCCTTGTTTGCAAAGCATGTCGAAGGAGCGATGGTTCGGAGCCGATACCGATGCTGAGTCGGGAAAGAGATCCTCGGAAGAGGTTTGCAGGGTACGGTAGAGGCGTTCGAAAAGAGAATCCTTGAGATTTTTCAGTCCGGCGCTACGTAAGCCTTCATCGTAGATTTCCGATTGTTCGGTATTTTGCAATACGACGGCAGGCAATTGTTTATGATCACCGATCAGTATGAACTTGCCGACGGCATTCTCTCCATTTTCGCTCCGGGCACATAGGATACCTAATAGTTGAGGTTCCAGGATTTGGGTCGCTTCATCGATAATGGCTACATCGAATCTCTTCAGGCGGAACAGTTCGGGTTTTCCGGAGATGGAAGCAACTGTGCCTACAAAGATACGGCAACGGGCGATGCGTTCTGCTACTTCCGAGCGGCGGGTACAAAGAGAAAGTTCGTTTTCAATCAGATGATGCCGGTAAGCTTCGTCACAAGACAGCTCACTGCCGACACGAATAAAGTCGACCTCCGGCCGAATGGATGAGATGGCTTTGCAGATTTCGTCCACAGCCCGGTTTGTATACGAGAGCAGGAGGATTTGGGTCTGCGCTTCGCAATGGAAAGTTTCCACCATTTTTTTCAAGGCGCATGAGGTCTTGCCCGTTCCCGGCGGTCCTACCAATAGGAAAAAGTCTTTGGCAGCCAGTGCTTTTAGTGTGACCCGTGTAAAATCGTCCGGGGCGGTTAGAATCTGTTTGTCAAGCCCGTACTCGAATTCGGGCATTCGTTGTGCCAATAAAAGATCACGCCGTTCTTTGGTTGCCGAAGCGAAAGCCGATAATGCCTGGTACATGCTCCGGAAGGTAGTGTCCATTGTGTCGTGCTCTATTGCATAGAGGCTGTCCGGCGGAAGCACGGAACTATTCTGCTGAGTGGCACGCAGGCGTATACCTATCTCTTCTTCTGTGATGAACTCGATATTGCCTTTGAATACCATCTTATTGGTGACGTTATCTTCGTTCCGGTTGCGTTCATAAAGTACAATGGCATCCCCCTGACGGAAATTAGGCAAGGCCTGTGCTCCTTTTTCTACCTCAGAGGATATTTCGTTAGGTTCCGGGGATAGTTTATTTTCTCCGTATCCCTCTTTCCTTTGCTCAAGGAGGATATATGCTTTATGTTCATCGGCAGCATGATTCTCTTTGATGCGCAGATCGTAAAGAATCTCACCGGCTTCGCATTTCTCTGTCAGGGTAGATAGCCACAGGGCGGCTGCGCCGGTACGTCCTTCGTAATCGACGTCTCCGGACTTGGAAGTATACAGCTCTTTGGTTATGAAATTATAGAGTGCGTAGAAGTACGACTGTTCCAGCGGGGTAAGTGAAGCCAGTTTCTGCGATAGATTATCGATGGACGGGCGGAGATATTGTTCCCAAAACCGGCCGGATAATCCTCGTTCGTTGAGTATGTCGGAACGTAGAAAACAATA
>OAWO01000619.1_pt1 | contig 13144 bp, 5 predicted proteins | sample 1495421 | NCBI WGS metagenome assembly OAWO01 (sample SAMEA2580162, study PRJEB22360) | human gut metagenome | biome: human gut; feature: human-associated habitat; material: faeces | place: Denmark | collected 2008/2010
TTCCTGCCATTTAGAGTCACCGATAGCCGTAGCGCGGCTGTCCTTTTTCACATAATCTTCGTCAATTTTCAGTGACATTGTCAACGGACCGTAGTCTACGCTTACACTGTTTTTGTTCACTTGCCATGTACGCATCGAAAGTTGCATCGGCAGTTGAATCTCTACTTGGTCATTGTCTTTCCATTCGCGATTGATGCAGGCATATTGTCCGGCTTCGGGGTTAGCCGCTACTTTTTTGCCGTTAACAAAGATAGTTGCACCCTCTGTCCATGAAGGGATTCTCAGATAGAACGGGAAACTTACAGCTTTCGGAGTATTTACCGTAAACCGGATGGTTTCCTCGAAAGGATAATTCGTCTGCTCGTGAAGGGTTATTTCGTTTCCGTCACCCACTTTCACCGTTGCTTTGCAGGCGGCATACATGGCGGCCGCTACACCATTATCCGGAGGAGCCAGAATCAGATGCTCGGCATAATAAGGCCATCCCTGTGCGTGGTTATGCTGGCAGCAACGGCTGCTGAACGGGTTCATTGCCAGGAAAGGTCCCCGGTTGTCGATGCCCGGATGATGATTCTTTGAGTCGCTGACCGTCTGGTTAGGGCAAGTGATGTAACGTAATCCTTTGAAATCCGGCATCACGGCAGCCGGATAACTGTTGAAAGCCACTTCTTCGCAGTGTTCTGCCCAAAGCGGATCGCCCGTCATACAAAGCATCAATTCATCGGAAGCCATCTGTTCTACCAATCCGCAGGTCTCTACTCCCTGACGTGGGTCGATAGAACCCATGCGGGCATTTTCGTCGGCACCGAACATACCGCCCGGTACTTGTCCGAAAGTACGGCGTATCAGATTGTGTACATTATAAGATGCTTTCAGCATGGCTGAATCTCCTGTCATCATATAATAGGTAGCCGGTTCGCGGAAACATTGTGCGATGTTTACATTGTGCCAGTTCGGCAGTGCCGACGGGCGGGTCCAATCTGCTGTGTTCCGGTGTATCTTCTCAGCCAGTTCCAGTAAGAATTGATCTCCTGTGCGGTTATAAAGCCAATATACGCTTAACAGGTTATCTCCGCCACGGCTGTTTTCCCAATAGTCCTCCAGGAATTGTTCGTCCGGTACACTTAACTGCCATTTAAAGTAATTGGTCATCAGGTCGATTACCCGTTGGTCATTTGAATATTCATAATAGGATTGCAGACACCAGAGCATAATCATCTGTGCCCATAATTCTCTTTTTCCGTTCCGCTCGTTGATGGGACCAAAGTATCCGTCGGGCTGTTGGCTGGCGAATGCTCCTTCGAGCCATACTTTAGCTTCATCAATCATTTTCTGATCCTTTAATATATAAGCCAGGTTTCCGTATCCTTTCAGCCAATAGGGGACTTCTTCCCATCCGTGATCTCCTCCTTTGGTCAGCCAGGCATTATTCTCTTTGCCCAGCCATGCACTGATCTCATTCAGGTGACCGGTCAGACCGTCTTTCTGTAATTCGAGATATTTCTTCAACCATCCTTCGGGCTGAATACTTCCGACGGGCAGTTTAATGAAATTCATCGGTTTCAGTGGCAAGCGGTTTCCTACATAGTTTACGTTGGTTTGTGTACAGTCGGGGCGGTTCACGATGGTTACTGCCGACGATGATTGATCGGAAGTACACGATGCTGCCAGTAATCCGGCTGTAAATAGGATTCCGGCCAAGCCTCCTTTCAGACTTTTCATCTTTTTCATGTTTGGGTGTTTTTACTTATGGTTATTATTTAGGGGTTATTTCAATACAAATCAGTAGCTTCATCTGATATCATGCTACAAAGTTTGTGAATTCTGTATGAAATGTGCGACACAAACTATTCAATAAATAGCAATTACTGACCAATACGATGCGAAATGCGGGTTATGTGAATATTAGAAGTATAAAAAGAACAGATTCTTTTGTTTATTGAGCAGTATTTATCCCTTTATTCAACGAAAATGTTTTTTCTTTGTAGCATCTTAATAACAGAAAGCTATGAAAACAAAGATCTACCTGCTATTTATTACTACCTTATTCTTCTGCGCCGGTTGTGGCAACAAGAGCGGCGGACAGAAACAGGAGTCGGTAAGTGCGGCAAAGGATACATATGTAAATCCTTTGTTTCCGGAAGGGGCCGATCCGAGTGCTCTTTTCCATAATGGTAAGTATTATTATACCCATGGAACGGAAGATAAGATCATGCTTTGGGAAACGTCCGATATCACTGATATGGCTCATGCGGTTTGCAAGATAGTGTGGAAGCCTCAGGATCCATCCAACAGTTGTCATCTCTGGGCACCGGAGATTCACTATATCAATGATAAATGGTATATATATTATGCAGCCGACGACGGCAATACGGATAATCACCAGTTGTACGTACTTGAAAACTCTTCACCCGACCCGATGGAGGGAAAGTTCGAAATGAAAGGAAGTATCATAACCAATCCCGAATGGAATTGGGGGATACAGGCCACCACTTTCGAACATAAGGGAGTCCGCTATCTGGCCTGGTCCGGATGGTCCAAAAGGAGAACCAATGCCGAAACTCAATGTATCTATATTGCCAGGATGAAAGATCCGTGGACACTCGATTCACCCCGTGTCCTGATATCCAAACCCGAGTATGAATGGGAACGGCAGTGGGTCAATCCGGATGGCAGCCGTACGGCTTACCCCATTTATGTGAATGAAGGGCCTCAGTTCTTCCATTCGAAAGATAATAAGACGTTGATTCTATATTACGCTGCCAGCGGTTCGTGGTCACCCTATTACTGTGTCGGGATGTTGACTGCCGATGCCGAGAGTGATTTGTTAGATCCGGCTTCCTGGACAAAGAGTTCGGTTCCGGTATTTCAGCAATCGTTGGAGAATGAAGTTTATGGTCCGGGTGGACTCTCCTTTGTTCCCTCGCCCGATGGGACTGAATGGTATATGATTTACCATGCCCGTCAGGTGACCAATGGAGACACCGGGAGTCCTGAAACCCGTAATCCGCGAATACAAAAAATAGGATGGGATGCCCATGGAATGCCCGATTTAGGGATTCCGGTTCGTGCAGGGGTTGCCTTGCCAAAACCTTCGGGTACTCTTTTGAAATAAAATAGTCATTTAGAACATTTTTTCCTTAGTCTGACAGGTAGCCGCCTACCTGTCCCGGGGATCGTATTGCATCATTAATAGGTTAAACATAATTTGAAGACAATGAAAAAGAGCATTTTAATTGCAGTTCTGACAGCGTCGATAGCTACTTCCGCTTTTGCACAATGGAAACCGGCAGGAGACAAAATCAAGACAAAGTGGGCTGAGCAGGTGAATCCTGAAAATGTATTGCCCGAGTATCCACGTCCGGTGATGGAACGGGGAGAGTGGAAGAACCTGAATGGTTTGTGGAATTATGCCATCACCGAGAAAGGAGCTGCTCCTTCAGCTTACGAAGGTCAGATTCTGGTTCCTTTTGCCATAGAGTCCAGCCTTTCGGGTGTTGGTAAGAAAGTCGGCCCCGACAAAGAACTCTGGTATCAGCGTACTTTCACAGTACCCGCTTCCTGGAAAGGTAAAAAAGTGATGCTGAACTTCGGTGCTGTAGACTGGAAAGCTGATATTTGGGTCAATGACATTAAGGTGGGACAACACACCGGAGGATTTACTCCTTTTTCACTCGATATTACGGCTGCTTTGGCTACTAAAGGAGACAATAAACTTGTTGTGAAGGTATGGGACCCGACAGATCGCGGACCTCAGCCTCGTGGCAAACAGGTAAACCGTCCGGAAGGCATCTGGTATACGGCTGTTACCGGTATCTGGCAAACTGTCTGGATGGAGCCTGTGGCCGAACGTCATATTACTAATGTTCGTACGACTTCGGACATCGACCGTAAGAAACTCACAGTGGACGTTACTACCAGTACCAGCTGTCCTTCGGAAGTTGTCGAGGTAAAGGTTTTCGATGGTAAACAGCTGGTTGCTACCGGAAAAGGATTGAACGGCCAGACTATTGACATTCAGATGCCTGCTGATGCCAAACTGTGGAGTCCTGCTTCTCCGACTCTTTATTCTATGCAGATTGCCCTGTTGAGCAATGGTAAAGTGACCGATAAAGTAGATAGCTATACAGCTATGCGCAAATACTCTACCCGCCGTGACAAGGACGGAATTGTACGTTTGCAGCTGAACAATGAAGATGTGTTCCAGTTCGGTCCTCTCGATCAAGGATGGTGGCCCGACGGACTGTATACAGCTCCGACAGACGAAGCGTTGGTTTATGATATTCAGAAAACCAAAGACTTCGGATTTAACATGATCCGTAAACACGTGAAGGTGGAACCGGCACGTTGGTATACGCACTGTGATAAACTGGGTATCATCGTATGGCAGGATATGCCGAACGGCGACCGTGAACCGGAGTGGCAGATGTACAACTACTTCACCGGCAATGAACTGAATCGTAGCGAGGAGTCGGAACAGATCTATCGCAAAGAGTGGAAGGAAATCATGGATTATCTGTACAACTATCCTTGTATCGGTGTATGGGTTCCGTTTAACGAGCGTTGGGGACAGTTCAAGACTGAAGATATCGCGACATGGACAAAGAAGTATGATCCTTCACGCTTGGTGAACCCGGCAAGTGGCGGTAATCACTTCCCTTGCGGTGATATTCTTGACTTGCATCATTATCCCAATCCGTCACTTGACTTCTACGATGCCGGACGTGCTACCGTGTTAGGTGAATATGGCGGCATCGGCCTGGCACTGAATGAACATCTTTGGGAACCGAACCACAACTGGGGATACGTGAAGTTTAATTCACCCGAAGAAGTAACCAAACAATACGTTGAATACGGCAATGAACTGTATCGGTTGATTTCAAGAGGTTTCTCAGCTGCTGTCTATACACAGACTACGGATGTAGAAATGGAGGTGAACGGACTGATGACATACGACCGTAAAGTGATTAAGGTGAATGAAGCTCAGGTGAAAGCTATCAATACAAAGGTATGCAATTCTTTAAATAAGTGATTAGAGTAGGGTGTCGATAGGTACACAGGTTTTTGATTAAGGTAAAGATTGTTGAAGGATACTATTTAGATTGAAACATACTAATAAATAAAATAATGAAAAAACTATTCACAATGGCTTTAGCAGTCGGTATGCTGTGCAATGCGCAGGCAGCCGACCTGTATAAGGCAAGTAGAAATGTTGCTTTGCGTGCGCCGGCGGTGCCTCTCATCACTTCCGACCCCTATCTGTCCATCTGGTCGCCCACAGATGCGCTGAACGAAAGCAGCACTATGCACTGGACCGGAACGGAACATCCTTTGTTGGGTGCTATCCGTGTAGACGGGAAGACTTACCGCTTTATGGGGAAAGATAAATTGAATCTTGAAACCCTTGTACCCATGACCGATACCGATACCTGGCAGGGGAGTTATACTTTCGATGAGCCGGCTGCGGGATGGAACGCCCTTTCGTTCAATGCTGCCGGATGGAAAGAGGGACAAGGTGCTTTCGGTACTCCCGATATGCCTCGTGTCCATACTCGCTGGACTACTCCGGACATCTGGGTTCGCCGCGATTTCCAGATTAACGATGATATGAACGGAGAAACCATCTATCTGAAATATTCGCACGACGATGTATTCGAACTCTACCTGAATGGTGAAAAGCTGGTTGCTACAGACTATTCATGGAACAACGACGTATTACTCGAACTATCGGATGCAGCCAAGAAGAAGCTGCAAAAAGGAAAAAACGTACTTGCCGCACACTGTCACAACACAACAGGAGGTGCTTATGTAGATTTCGGCCTTTATCGCCTGAACAAACAGACGACAGGTTTTGAGACGGCAGCCGTCCAGAAATCGGTAAGCGTACTCCCCACACAAACTTACTACACGTTTACTTGCGGTCCGGTGGAACTGGACCTGGTGTTTACCGCACCTTTGATGATGGACGACCTCGATTTGTTGTCTACTCCCGTTAATTATATTTCTTATCGCGTTCGTTCGCTGGACAAAAAGCAACATGATGTGCAGATGTATGTGGAGACCACTCCGCAGCTTGCCATTAATGAACTGACGCAACCTACCCGTTCGAAAGTGATCCGCCGTAACGGTATCAATTATGTACAGGCAGGGACTATCGACCAGCCTATCCTTGCACGAAAAGGAGACGGTATCTGTATTGATTGGGGATATGCTTATCTGGCAGGAAATATAGGTGCCAATACAGCTGTTAGCCTGGGTAACTATTATGGCATGAAGAACGAGTTTGTTACCAAGGGTTCTTTGTTGCCTACACAAGCCGAGTGCGTGACCCGTCGTGCCGACCAGATGCCGGCTATGGCCTATACTGACGATCTGGGTAAAGTAGGTACCGATGGCAAATCCGGCTTCCTGATGTTGGGTTACGATGATATTTATGCTATCGAATACTTCTATCACCCTCGCATGGCCTACTGGAAGCATGATGGTAAGGTAAGCATCTTCGATGCCTTTGAGCGTGCCAGAGCAAACTATGCGTCTGTCATGGAACGTTGCCGTGCTTACGACGAAATGATTCTGAACGATGCAGAAAAAGCAGGTGGCAAAGAATACTCTGAACTGTGTGCATTGGCTTACCGTCAGGTGATTGCCGCCCATAAGCTGTTCAAGGATGCGGATGGTAACTTGCTCTTCTTCTCTAAAGAGAACAATAGTAACGGTTGTATCAATACTGTCGACCTGACTTATCCGTCTGCTCCGCTCTTCCTGGCTTATAACCCCGAATTGCAGAAAGGCATGATGACCAGTATCTTTGAATATAGTGCCAGCGGACGTTGGAACAAGCCTTTCCCGGCTCACGACCTGGGAACTTATCCTATTGCTAACGGACAGGTATACGGTGGTGACATGCCGATTGAAGAAGGTGGAAATATGGTAGTCCTGGCTGCTGCTATTGCCAAGGTAGAAGGTAACGCCGACTATGCTAAGAAGTATTGGGATTTACTGACCATTTGGACTGATTATCTGGCGGAATACGGACAAGATCCCGAGAACCAACTCTGTACTGATGACTTTGCCGGACACTGGGCACATAACGCCAACCTTTCGGTAAAAGCGATCATGGGTGTAGCTGCCTACAGTGAAATGGCCCGTATGCTCGGTATGGATGATGTAGCCGACCGATATGCTGCCAAAGCCAAAGCAATGGCTACCAAATGGGAACAAATGGCTCGTGAGGGTGATCATTATCGTCTGGCATTCGACCGTGAGAATACCTGGAGCCAGAAGTACAATATGGTTTGGGACAAGATGTGGAATCTGAACCTTTTCCCCAATAATGTGATTGAGAAAGAAATTTCTTATTATCAGACCAAACTGCAAAACCCTTATGGACTTCCGTTGGATTCCCGCAAGGAATATACTAAATCCGACTGGATTATGTGGACTGCTGCCATGTCTTCTGATAAGGCTACTTTCGAGAAATTTATTTCTCCGGTATATAAGTATGCTAATGAAACCGTATCACGTGTTCCGCTGAGCGACTGGCATCATACCGATAGCGGTAAGTTTGTCGGCTTCAAGGCACGTTCCGTGATCGGTGGTTATTGGATGAAGGTATTAATGGATAAAATGCAGAAGTAATAAGAACCGGTATATAATTAGGGTTTATTATCAAGGGTTGTATCAAAAGCTTGTTTTGCTTGGATACAACCCTTTTTTCTTTCCAAGAGATGTTATGTTGCCTGTCTGTTCTACTTAAGTTGGTGTCGGTTTAAGCATGAAGTGGCTGTCAAGGGTGTTCCGGCACCTCTGTAACCCGGAAGTCCGTACCAATCAATCCCTCTTCCGAGTAGCCTTCACAATGAATCACGTATTCTCCGTTCTCCTGATCGTTTAGAAAGAAGGATACTTGTGCTCTACCTTCCTTGTCGGTTTTTACTGTAGGATTCCAGTACAGTGTATTTCTTTGTTCCGAATGTTCGAAGAATGAATGATCGGAAAGAGTAGGAGTATAAAATTCTTTTGTCTGGTTATAACCTATCCACTGGCAGATTTTATTATTCGTTGCTATAACTTCTCCTTGTATCGGACGGCTATATAATACGATAGTGCCTCCATAACTGCTAAATCCTCCAAACTGAGTGGACGTCTGTTGCAGGACTTCTACCCGTTCGATTCTGGATGCCTCCATGCTATATACAACTTCAGGATCTTTGGCAATATACCCATCCAGTACCAAGGCAGCTACTGTTCCTCCGGGAAGTCCGTTGATGTGGGCATACTGTAAGTTACTCTTTGTTTTATCCGGATTAGGAACCATGGTGATGCCGGGCACTGTTCTCAGTAATTGACGGACATCTCCAAAACTGTTGCTTGCTTTCACTTGAGTACTTGTTTTCACGAATCCTTCACTATAAGGACGCCGCTTTTCAATCGGATCTTTTTTTCGTGCGGTTACTTTCACTTCTCCTAATTCGAATAGCTGTTTGTCAATCTCCTTTTGGGGGATGTAGGACTTGGTAATATCCCATTGTACATGAAAAGAACTATCAGGTGCAAAAGGAGAAGGCATATATTTCACCGATGGAACCGGAATGGAATCATCAAGTTTGATCGGATAGGTTTTCCCATTCTTGTCGGTGGCTGAGAGCATGACTTCCTTTGTTCCTTCAAAAGAGATTCCCGATAGGCTGAAACGTTTTTGTCCATCCAACGGACAGGTAATAAATTGTTTGAGTGAATCTTGACGTAGGATAGCCTGAAGTTCAACAGATTTAGCCTTCTGTTTATTTATATTTTCCACTTTTCCTGATAGGATGAGAGATTGTTCCATAGGATATCGGGGGAGATTGTCGGGCTGGTTGAAAACTTCAAGTGAGTAGCGTCGCCATCCTTGTGTCAGCAATAGCAGTTCTATTTTAGACAGGCTTTCAGTATCTTCCGGATTCCAGTAGCTTAATGGTTGTTCCGTTTGCCCTTTCAGGTTGCTACTAAGAAATAAGTAGGTACTGAAGTTGTCACGGATCGTTGGTTGCTCTAAAAAAGTTTGTGCAACTGCCAGCGAGAAAGAACCCGGTTGGGGAATTCCTTTCTTATCAGTACTACGGATATTCACCGACATTTTTCGATGTCCTTCTTGTACCGAAATAGTAGATGAAAGTTTTAGGTTGAGTGTTTCGGGAAAGTGAGTAAATACCAGCCTTTCACAATAGGCATGATAGTCTTCATCGATCAGGGTTAGTGTGAAGACGCCCGTAGGAAGTTTATCTAAAGGCAAATCGAAAAGTGTACGCGGTTGCGAACCATCGACGGGTAGTACGGCAATCAACCGTCCTTCTTGATGGAGGATAAGTGAATAAACCGAGTTTTTGGTTGAAGGGCCAATATTTTGAGTCAATAAGATACGTAATGCTTCTTTCAGGTGTTTAACAGTCATCACAAACCCCTGCTCGCTTATCGAAGGTATTTTAAAGTCTGTGTTATCTCCTGCCAGACGGGCAATGTATTTTTCTTTTTTCTGTGGGATGAAAAAGAAACTTCCTTTGCCCAAGTGACTGGTAGCAAATTTACGGATACTGTCTCCATGGGCATTCAGTATGACCCCTTCTGTTTGAACCCCTTTTCCGGTATTGGCATCCACTACTTCGAATGCTATTCGGGAGGTGAGTCCATTGATTAGATTTCCTCCTTCCGGGAAGAATCTCAGTTTAAATTTTGTTGTCTGCTGGGGAATGTTGTCTTTTTCTGAATTTCCATAAATCGTTAGTTCACGATGGAAGAAAAACTCCGGATCAAAATTCTGCATCCATCGGGTATAGGCACGAAGTTGATAATGGCCGGCGTGTAGATGTTCCGGGATCTGCCAAAGGATACTTGACTTGTTTTACAATTTCTCCTTTACTATTTGACAGATCTATGTATACAATCCTGCTGGCTTCGGTTGCTGAGGAAGAGAGTGTTTGATACACTTTAAACCAAATGGTTTCTCCGGCATAATAGTTGGTACGGTCTTGATGCAGATATAATTTCTCTATCGGATTTTCACGGGCATACCGGTTGAACCGGGCTGACAAAAGAGTATCGCTTACGGCTTTTTGTGGGGCTGCTGCGGAATGGATGGTGCATAACAGACAAAGAATAGTTAATGCTGAATGTATTTTCATAATGAACAAAGGTAGTGAAAAAAGATAATAGTGACTGACAGTATTCCAACTATCAGCCACTATTGTCATTGAATTTACAGTTTTCTGTTTATTTATAAACTTCCAGTTCGTAGATACGTGTATCTCTGCCTCCGGTGCTCTGTGTAGGACGAGTCACAAGCAGACGGATGTAACGTACTTTTCCGTCATAGTTCAGCGGACGTGAAACGACATTTGCATGGTTACCGTCGATAGCATCCAGAGTCGTCCATTCATCGCCCGGGTTCATTTTACCTTGCAGGAAGCAACCATTGGTAATGTATGAGTGACTTTCCTGTCCGGCGTTCACCATCTTCCAACCACTGATGTTTTGTGCTTCACCCAGATCGAAGTCTACGTAGTTCGGAGTCTGCGAAACGTCACACCACTTTGTATCCGTTTTACCATCCAGCAGGAAGTCCGGTTTTTCTTCGTCGTTGGTATATCCGGAGCAAGCAATGATTTTAGCTCTTTTCAGGATATTTTCGCGTACTGCTTCTTCATCATTTCCGGCAGTAGCTGCATTACCTACGTTATTGGTGCGGAAAAGAGTGCCGGCAACGGTTGTAGCCGGTTCATTTTCGGCAACCAGAGTAGCAGCAAACAAAACCACTTTCTCATTTCGGGGCAAGATTACGCTGGTAGCTCCCTTCGGAATATCCATACCAAATTTGAACATATAAGTGAATTCATAAGGCTGATCACCGTTGGATGCATGGCGGTGTGTACCTACATAGGCAATCTCAGCATCTTTCAGGTATCCTTCGGTGTGTCCTTTATGTCCCCATTGGCCGATGAAGCCGGTATAAGAAGGTACAACGAATGAAGCGGTCTGCTTGCCAATGCGGAAGTCGGCCTGATTGTCTCCTTCGGTAGAGGCGGCGAGGATATAGAGACGGTTGTATTTGTTTCCCGCAGGCAGTTGCAAGGTATCACCTTCACAAGTCATTCCGTTCGCAATCTCTTTTTCTCCCAAGCGGAAAGTGATCTGACCGGCTATCAGTGAGTCCGGCAGAAGTTCGGCTGCAAAAGAATAGCCCGATTCGAAGTCGCCTTCTCCACGGAATTCATTATAAGAAGCACATTTGCGGTCGTAGTCAAGCGGTAAAGCGGCATATTCGATCGGAGACGCCTCACGTCCCGATGGTTTGAGGCGTACTTTGTAAGTTCTTACAGAATAAGGAGTGATGTTTACCTGCAACTTGTTTCCTTCGAAAGTTGCATTGCCGATTGTCTTTTCTGTACCGTTGGCTTCGCTGGCACTGATGATTTCCCCTGCAAAGGTCAGTGTGGCGCTCTGTGCTTTCCGGCCTTCGGTTTCGTATACGCGTACTACATACTCATCGGTTTCTTCCGCTTTCTTCAGTGCCTTGATCAATACATTGCGGTTGTCCGAAGCGACAAACGAGAACGATTTTCCGACATTTCCTTTGTGCTTTTCCGTACGGAAGGCTTTCAGTTGCTGGTTCAGCTTTTCGGCTTTCTCTACAGTGGCAGGTTTATCCAAGGCTCCCTGATGCGGTATCAGGCTGTAGGTGAAGGTATGATGACCGAGATCCTGATGATCCTGATATGCGTAACCTCCGCGTGTTTCCGGTGTGTGGAGCAGGGTGAGGCGGATCGTATGGTTATCCGGCTTGTCCCATCCATATTTGCTGTCGTTCATCACCGATACACCATAACTTCCGTCACGATCGGTCAGGTCGGCCCAATATTGTGCATATACTTCGTAAGCTGTTTCGGTATTGTTGCCACGTTGTATGCTGCCGATACCCAAGTCGTACGTAGCCTTTTCGTTTTCAAGATTGAGCGGGAATTCGGCTTTTAACAATGCGTTGGTCGATTGCCAGTCTATTTCGTTATAGAAGTCGATGCGTTCTGCACGGCTACCTTCATACAGACGTATGTATTGACGGAAGACAGATTCTCCGTGACGTTTCTCGACACAAAGCGATTTACGTAAAGTTCCGTCTTCAACCAAAGTTATTTTCACGTCATCCGTAATCGAAACCGGAGTACGGTCGGTTGTCTCTTTCAACACTTCCCATGCCGGCCAATTGTATGACTTGTTCTGAGTGAAGAGTGCCAGGCGGATTGCTTTCCCGGCTTTCACCAGCTCTTTGCCGTTCTTTTTGTCAGTCAGAGAGACGATATCTCCATTTTTATCCAATGTAATCTTGTACAGAGAGTTTTCCAAGGTATTGACGTTCGTCGAGACGTTGCTTGCACCGGTTCCTGATGTGCGTATGTCATATACCACATATCCTGTAGCCGGAACTGTTGCTTCTACCAGGATGCGTGCTTTTCCGTCGGTATAAGAAATGAGCTGAGCCGATACTTTTTTGCCCTTTTCATCGTACACCGTTATCCCTTTGGGGGCTTTTGGAAGGTCAAGTTCTATTTCCGCAATATCTGTAACCGCAAATCCGAGTGCATTATAAAGGATTACCGGAATACCGCTGACCCGTGTATCCAATTCCCTGCCGATACCATGAATGGAAGAAGTCAGTACATTGGAGAACTGTTTCAGTGAGATTAGTTCATCGTTCCATGAAAATTCATAGGCACGCGGTATACTGGTTCCTGTCAGGTCATCGTGGAACTGATGATAAATGAAGCGTTTCCATGCTTCATTGATGGTGCTTCCCGGATATTTGGCCTGATTCAGCCATTCGGCAGTTACGGCAGCTCTTTCGGCCGCATCTCCCAGTAATTCGTTCTGGCGGTTGTACAATTTCATGGCAGCCTGTGAGGTGTAGCATCCTGTACCGTGAACATCCATCAACAGTTCACCGTCGAATACCGGTAATTCCGGATGATTCTTATAAGGAAGGTAATCTTTGTAAAGCTGGTCGCTGGTTGCACTGACAATTTCTACCGGACCGTTTCCGCGAAGTCCTTTTTCCACTGAACGGACAGAGGCCAGTGTCGGGGGTCCCGCCGACTCGCCCGGTCCCTGCCTACTA
>OAWO01000633.1_pt1 | contig 12895 bp, 20 predicted proteins | sample 1495421 | NCBI WGS metagenome assembly OAWO01 (sample SAMEA2580162, study PRJEB22360) | human gut metagenome | biome: human gut; feature: human-associated habitat; material: faeces | place: Denmark | collected 2008/2010
TTCCTAATCTGAATCACTGGTTTCAAAAATATCTTTACCTCCTGTGTGATATAATATCGTTGAAAGGAGGAATCATGGCATACTGTACAATCATTAGCAAAAGGTGTGAATGCCCTAAATGGCCAACCGATGTAACGATTGAAGCAAAATATTATTTTGATGATGAACAAGAATATATTGCTAAATTCGCAGCTGCTTATTGTCCTATAGTGGAGAATTTCCATAAACCTAGAATGAAACAAAATAAAGAGTTTGCATTATTTCGCTATTGTGACATTCAAGATTGCCCAAATTTAAAGGGATTCAAACCCATAATTGATATCAGAAAAGACGGTTATTCACAGTAATCGACTTTTCGTCTTTCTATACAGAAGTCATAATTCTCCAGTTTCAATAATTCATCATTCAATGATTGCAATGCATTCTGCTTATCCTTGAGATTATTTGCACTCACTGCCATGTTGTAAAATGTTCTACACATAGCTATCGATCTTTCATACTCATGTAAGTTAGTGATTCGTTCAGATATATAAACCATATTTTCAACGCTCACTTCCTTTCTTGCTTGCGTTTCTTCCGAGGATCAAACACATCCTCACTGTAATATGTCTCATACCACGAGAGAGGTATTCTACGTTCATCGTAAAGCTCTACTTCACCGAATTCCCGCTCATACTGTGTTCTGCATTTATGCTTGATATCACACGCTTTAGCATAACCAATATGATTCTCTGGATTACGTTCGTTATGGATGCGTTGAATATCCTTGGCTGTTACATATCTTGCAATAGGCATAATATCACCTCTTATGTATGCAGAATTTATTCACAAAATAAATTTGCCCTTTTCCCGTTACTTTTGTGGTTCGTGTTGTTCTAACACTTCCGTCTGGATTGTTGACTGTCCGCTCTTTGATTTCAAACAGTCCTCGTTCCATTGCTTTTTGTGTCGGCATATTATAGTTATCTCCTTTTGTACAGAGATACTCGTTTTCTCGCATCCATGTAAATAACCTATTTTGCCCGATATCGCATCCATTTTGTTTAATGAGCTTTGCCAACTGTCCTATGAGAATGCTGTCATGACTTGTTGATACTGCATCAGCAAATAATGCCTTAGGCTTCATTTCTTCATTTTCTATACGCAATGTATGCAATTCTCTTTGTGACATCTGCAATGCTCGTGCCATGACCTTCTGTGGGCTGTTCCAGTCATTTTCCAGTTGAATGAAATACTGTCTTGCTTGTTTACCTTTTTCGTTACGTTGAATCATGGCGATTTCTTTCGCCATTTCAATAGTAATCTGATAATCAGTAGCTGGTCGGCCTCCTGTACTTTCTTCCAAAAATGGAACAAAGTCTTTTGCTTCCTCAAATCCATATTCGCACATACGTCTGAACCATGTTGTGAAATTACTTTCAATTTCCAAGAATCCATGTAAATCTCTTGCCAGTACCGTTATACGGTCGTTGTCGTGTTGAATCTTTATTAACTCGTGCATAACTTTCCTCCTTTCTAAGTCCGCTTGCGTTTCGGCATTCTGTTCGTATCAAGTAAGCACTTTAAATACCCTTTGTCCTCTCCTTCAAAAGAAAACCCCTTGCTTTTCAGATATGCCAATATCTCAGCAATCTCCGCTCCCTTTACTCTAGCTTCTGGAAGCTTTTCTTTTTTCATTACATCACCTCCTTACATTGCTGAACCAATTGGAATAATCACTGAAATAACCAATTATGGTTATGAATTGATTGCTTTGATCAAACCTAAGTCGCGTTGGGAAAAAATCAAAGACAAACTTCCTAAAATTGGAGTTTCAGACATCATCGCTTTATATCAAATTGCGGCTTCATTTGCGTGAAGCTGCTTTTTTACATATTGGACAAATAATCTGTCCGTCTTCAAACATTGTCACCCCTAATAAAAATCCACATTCAGGGCAATATACCGCATATTTTTCATTGCATAGAACACCCTTATAGTGAATTTTTTTACTTCCATTCACACCGATATCTGTTGTGATATCAACGGAAGGCAGTTCACCAGCTTTGTGGTGTAGAGTATATTCACATACCCCTGTTCCAACAGGCTCTCCATCAATCTTCAAAATAGTTTTAGCGGTATCATCTTCTAATTCAAAAAATCCATTCATTTTCTTTCACCTCCTTATTGATTACATCCATATTATATTGTATTAAATCAAATATGTCAATATAAAATATTGATTAAATCAAATTTATGTTGTATTATATAAGAGAAAGGAGGCTAATATGACTATAAATGATAGGTTTAAGTCAATACGCAAGGAATTAAAACTCAGTCAAGAAGCATTTGGTGCTAAGCTTGGAATCACTAATTCTGCAGTATCGAAAATTGAAAAGGGCGAAAACAAAGTAACAGAATCTCTTATCAAGCTTCTTCGAAGTGAATTCAACGTAGATCCGTTCTGGCTAGAAGATGGCAAAGGCGAAATGTTTACAGCTATTCCAGAAAGCATTATTGAAGAGCTTGTTGATGAGTTCAAACTGGATGATTATGACAAAATGATTATTCAGACTTACCTGGAAGCATCAGACGAGCAACAAAAAGCAATTAAAGATTTTCTATTAACGTTAGCAGAAAAAGTGAATAAAAAAAGCGGAGGTTAATCCGCTTTTTTATAATGTCTTAAAATGATATTGTAGATTGTCTCTAAAACACGCAAAGAATGAATGCTTTTCAACATTTTAAATATTCTTATTTTATAATCACTCTCATTCATGATACTATCCTCCCACTATATTCACCCTTTGCAAAGCATGTATATATTATAGCAAGTTATTTGATATTTTTACATATATTGTATAATAGGTAAAAATTTCCATTATCCGCTATAAATGCATAATGTTTCGTGATATAATATGGTTATTATAAGTATATCTAATAAGATATGTGCAAAAAAATAATATTTAGGTATACGTTTATTTATTTGAAATTTCATAGGAGGATAAAATGGGGTTATTCAGAGCAAAAGGAATTTGTAGCATTTGTGGAAATGAGAAAGCAAAAGAGATAAAAGATGGATTTGTTTGTTCTAGCTGTGTGAAACAAGCCGGAAGATTTTTATCAGCAACAAAATTAACGCCCAAAGAGCAAACATTAGATTTAATTAACTACTGTATTAATAAAACGAAAATTTATACTCAAAATCAAGAAGAAAGAAAAAACATATTTAATCAAACGAAGAAAATCTCATCTTTATTATTAGATGAAAAGAATAGGTTATTTAGAATAAAAGATAGATTATCTCCGGATATATACAGCTACTTTCAAATAATAGATTATGAGATTTTAGAAGATGGCGAGAGTATTGCTAAAGGTGGTTTAGGACGCGCTATAGCAGGAGGCATATTATTAGGAGGCGTAGGTGCGGTCGTTGGAGGTGTAACCGGTGGTAAAAAGACAAAAGGTATTTGCAAAAGTTTGCAAATACGAATCGGTTTAAAAGAGGCTGTAGATGAAAACATTTATATAAAGCTTATCACTTCTGAGACAAAAACTAAAAGTTTTTTATATAAGGGGAACATATCAATTGCAAATGACATAATAAATATATTATCCAAAATAGCTGATGATAATGAGTTATTACAAAATAGCAAAACATCAAGTTCGATTCAAACCGACTTAGACCCTTATGAAGAATTAAAAAAAGCGAAAGAACTCCTCGATCTTGGAATAATAACTCAAGAAGAGTTCGAAATTAAAAAAAATAAATTATTGAGCTTGTAATAAACCATAAAGGCATTATGTTTGGTTAAAAAGTAGCGCTTGCAAAAATGTAAGTACTACTTTTTTATATTCCCAATATCTCCCTCTTTTTTATCTGAAATTCTTCTGACGTTATGATATCCAAATCAAGCAACTCTTTAAGTTCCTTAAGTTCATCATATTTACTCGTTTTAGGTGCTGTAAATGATTTTTCCATCTCTGTAGCCTTTCCATCCATAACTTCAATTATCGCCCTATCAGCTTGCTTAAACCAGTGAGCGTAGGTATCGTGTAAAGTGGCAACTGTATCACCAAGTCTCTTTGCCACATCAAAATCAGTAAACTTATCCGACATATTATTGATTAAGAAAGATGCATGCGAGTGACGGAAATCGTGTATCCTGATTCTCGGTAAATCATATCCTTCACTACCAGCCTTTTGCAAGGCTTTTTCCATTTGTCGTGTAATCGATGTGAAAGCAAGAGGACGGGCAAAACCAAACACAAAGCAATCATCACCAAATCCATAGAGCTTCTCCTGTTGTGTTTTCCAGTCGATTAGAGCAGTTTTTAATTCAGTAGGCATAGATATATTCCGTATGCTGTTTTTAGTCTTAGGCGACGTTATTCCGTAATTATCGCTAACTTTTTTTGATATAGACTTATAGATATTGACTGTGTTTTTTTCAAAGTCGATATCCTTCCATTGTAAAGCAAGAGCTTCACCACGCCGTGTTCCCATAAAATATAAAAATTTAAAGAAAATAGCATATGTATCATCAGACACAAACTGTATAAATGTTTCAAACTGTTCCGGCTCCCAGATCATCATTTCTTTTTTCACTTCATCCTTATTCACTGTTCTGCGCACTTTATCCATAGGATTTATTTCAAGGTAATCTTCCTGTACGGCATACGCAAAAATCTTTTTGATTGTATAGTACAGCTTTGACACATACGCCCTGCTGTATGTCTTTTCTAATTCCCGTATATAGTCCTGCAGGAATTGCTTGTTAAACATATTGATTTTCTTTTTACCAAACACTGTATTGCACTTTTTAACTGCCTCTCTATCAGATTGCACAGTTGATGTTTTTACATTTACTTCACTTTTGATATATTCGTCTGCCAATTCCGCGAAAGATTGTTGACTGCGTGACAACTGAATATTTTGCCAGCGCTTTCTAAAATCAACTTCGTACTCTGCTGCTTCATTGACGGATTTACATTCTTTAGCTAATTTTGTATACCTATAAATCGATCCGTCTTCTTTTTTAATCCTTCCGCTAATATACCATTTTCCATCTCGTTTAAAAGTTGCCATATACCATCCCTCCTATTCGTAATATAATATAAAAATAGCTAAAAATCAACAAAATATGGAGTACAGCATGACGTACAAAAAAACAGAATATCAAAAAAAGCCGAAATCTATCGGCTTTTATCGTTCTATGGAGCAGATGAGGGGAATTGAACCCCCGTATCAGCCTTGGCAAGGCTGTGTTCTACCATTGAACTACATCTGCATAACTGGCGGTCCAGATGGGACTCGAACCCACGATCTCCTCCGTGACAGGGAGGCATGTTAACCACTACACCACTGGACCAGCATATTCAAACACATTTCAAAGATTTAAATGGCGGTCCAGATGGGACTCGAACCCACGATCTCCTCCGTGACAGGGAGGCATGTTAACCACTACACCACTGGACCTTCAGCTTGTATTACCACAATGCCTGTATATAATACCACGAAACTTCATTCTTGACAAGTAAAAAATGAAAAATTTATTGATTTCTTATCACTTTTTCCTATACCGATCATCGTCATCACTTCCTCAGCAATAATGAAAAAGAGATTCCAAAAAGGAACCCCTCATGTATTCATATACTCAGGCTTACCCGAATTGCCCGATTGATCTTTTCCAGTGTTTTTTCATCCAATGTACAGATCCACTGCCCCAATCTCTTCTTATCTATGGTACGCAGCTGCTCACAGAGGATCATAGAAACATAGCTCAGTGAATCATCACTAAATATGACGTGTGTGGGAATTGGCGGCTTTGACATCTTTTTTGAAATAGGAGCAACAATAATTGTTTTTGAATAGCGGTTACCTTTATCATTCTGCACGACAACAACCGGGCGAACGCCTCCCTGCTCGCTACCGACAACCGGAGAAAGATCTGCATAGTATACATCTCCTCTCCTTATCATTACTTCATCACAGCCACCTGCATGCTCATAATCACCTGCATCATTTCCTCCGGGCTCAGGTCATCAGAAAATACAGTGAACTCGACATTATCATACACCGCACTTAGATGGTTTCCATCATAGAATCCTACCACATCCAACGCATCCATCATTTCACCGGGCATAATCACAGTCTGCGTCTCCTTTACACTTTCCTTCTTTGTTTCCACAACCGTAAAATTCTTATCTCCCGTATACTCCAGAACATGCTTCGTCTGTCCGTTCGCATTCATACTGCTGATATTTTCAAGCTTGGCATCATACACCATAACCGGATATAAAGGCAAATCGGCAGCCGTTATTGCAGATGTAGCCTTTGACTTTTCCAGAACAGTCGGTGCCTTGAAATAATCATCCTTGATTTTTGCATTATAATCCGACTTTGTAAACACAATTTTAAGCTCAGATGTATTGTCCTTGTTATAAATCTGCAGCCACTTCAGCTTGGAATCCTTATCAAACATGATTTCCTCATGATCGAAGTTTTTATTATTTGGATAAGATACCTTGCTTGTCACAAGATAACCGCCCTTCTCCTCCTTAATCGCTGCATCCTTTCCCTTCACAATATCTGAAATTGACTGCAATAGATACGGTTTTGGAGAGTTCATCGGCCAGTCTCCCTCAAACTTGAAAATCTGATTCAGACTTGGTGTTACTACAAAAACTCCAGCATCATTTCGAAGAATAATCTGTTCCTGATTCAACTCCTTATCCGTCAATGTCACCTTGAAAAAATCCTTATCGGCCTTCTTATAACCGACCTCCACAGCATATGTCTTCACATCCTCACCCTTCGCAATTTCCATATTGCCTTCCAGGATATAGGAATTCATATCAGACATCTTTTTCTCAAACTGCTTATCAAAGGATTTTGGTTTCATTGCGAAGATGAGTGCGATAGCCAGAACGACAATACCAACGCCTGCAATGATTTTTGATTTCATATTAAATCTCCCTCCTGCTCACCCTACTTTATGCCTGGATTTCCGGAATCATTCATAATTGAAGAATATTTTCATAAAGTAGAACAGGTGAAGAAAATGAAAAAAACACAAAAAATATGTCTCATCCTTACGATTCTATTCTGTCTGAACTATGCTTTATCCATGCTCTTGGGCTTTCACTATCTGACACAGCTGATAACCTCGATTCCATGGCTGGAAAAACTGATTGCGTTTGTAATCGGTGTATGTGCCTTTATTGACATTCTCGCATTCCGTCCTGAAGAATAGAATCGCGTTAGTTCGCCATCCCTTCAAAGGAATGCAAATGCTCATGTAAACCAAACATCAGACAAGCATGAAGACTCTATGTAATACAGATTATAGATTAAAAAAAACGATACCAAATAAAAAGCTCCGATTACAGCCTCGGAACTTTTCAGTAATTCTATGCATGACTCTGTGCAGCATCTTCCAGTTCAATGCCGGGATCTGCTGTCAGATCAAAATCTCCGCGCACACCATGCGTGTACGCAATATATCCTGCAACGGCAATCATTGCCGCATTATCTGTACAGCAGGACAATGGAGGAATGATGAATTCAATATCCTTATATTTATCAGCAAGACCCTTTTCCACCTTTTCACGCAGACAGGAATTTGCGGCAACACCACCTGCAAGCACCATCTGAGCAGGATGATATTTTTGCAATGCATACTCCGCACGCTCCAGCAGGGCGCCAAACGCGGTTTCCTGATAGGATGCAGCCAAATCAGCAGCGGCAAAGGTTTCATTTTTTCGCTTACAGCGATCAATGAACTGCAATACACTGCTCTTCAGGCCACTAAAGGAAAAATCCATTGGATTCTCTGTTTTTGGTCTTGCCAGCTTATACATGGGCTTGCCTTCCTTAGCGATTCTATCCACATAAACACCACCTGGATACGGCAGTCCCAGCACTCGTCCTACCTTATCTCCAGCTTCACCAATAGCATCATCCTGTGTAGTGCCTAGGATTTCAAAGCTCCACTCATCCTTCATATAAACCAGCTCTGTATGTCCACCGGATACCACAAGTGCCAGCAATGGAAATTTCAAATCCGTAATCAGCCGATTTGCATATATATGTCCGGCTATATGATGAACCGGTACTAGTGGCTTATGAAATGCCCAGGCAAGCGTCTTAGCCGCCTGCACACCGATATGCAGACAGCCTACCAGGCCCGGTCCCTGCGGTAACAGCAACCGCATCAATGTCTTCCATCGCGACATTCGCTTTATGCAATGCCTCCTCGATTACCATAGATATGTTTTCCACATGAATTCTGCTTGCAACCTCTGGAATAACACCACCAAATTCCTTATGTACATCAATCTGTGTTGCAACGACATTGGACAAAATCTCTTTTCCATCCGCTACAACCGCCACAGCTGTTTCATCACAACTGGATTCCACAGCCAGTATGAGTGTCTGTTTCATACCAAATTACCTCCCAGGGCTTTGCACATCACAATGGCGTCTTCGCCATTATCATTGTAATACCCTTTACGTATATTCACCTTCATAAACTCATAGGAATCATAAAGACAGCGCGCTGCTTCATTCGAGGGGCGCACCTCCAGCATGATCGTTTCACACTGTTCCTGCTCTGCCGATGCAATCATAAAATCCATCAGACAGCGGCTGTATCCTCTTCTCTGAAAAGAAGGATGTACAGCGATATTCGCCAGCTGACAGCACTCAAATGTTATCCAGAAATCAATGAAGCCAGCAATCTTTTGATTCTCTTCCAATACATAAAAATGACCAAATTCATTCTCATGCAGCTCGTAAAGAAACATTTCCTTTGTCCAGCGACTGCTGAAGCAAATCTCCTCGATCTGCATGATGTACTCCAGATCCCTATCTGCAGCCTTGCGGATCATGGCTTTACCTTATATGCATCCGACTCCTTTAAATAACGCGGAGTTAATGTATGTACATTCTCAATTTTTCTATAAAACGGACGCAATGCGATGAAGTTTTCAAGAAACTTTGGTTCCTTCGCTTTTAGATCAATCAGCTCACAGTCTCCAAACAGCTGATAATCCGCTTGATTCAGAAGCAAACGAATTTCATCCAGTGTCAGAATCTGTTCCTCTTCAACAAATTTACCGCCCTGTAAAGCGCCTGTATAAGCACGCTGACTTCTTGCATCCAGCATGACAAATGCACGCTCATGAACTCCTGCATAAAGCTGCAGAGTGGAAACAGCGTATAGCGGTATATGCTTTCTGGTACATAAAACCTTCGCAACGCACATTGCTATCCGCACACCTGTATAGCTTCCCGGTCCGTCTGTGATCACAACTTCATCCACATCATCACTGTCCCAGCCGGCTTCCTTCATCAGGCGCATCAGCTCCGGAAATATGGTCTCCGATTGTCTCTTCCATGATAAATTAGCAGTGCCGCATATCATACGATCATTTTCATACAGACCGATAACCAGATACTTGTGCGCACTGTCCAAGCATAATGTTTTCATTATAACGCCTCCACAATTTTTTCATACACTTCGCCTTTTGGATCAAATGTAAACATTCGTTTTTCATCTTCCCCCTCTACTCTGGTAATATCGATGTGTAATCGCTCCCCTGGAAGCTGACCTTCAATAAAATGCGGCCATTCAATCACACATACACCATCATCCTCAAAATACTCCTCAAATCCGAGATCCTGAGTGATTCCCTCCAGCCGATAGGCATCAATATGGTAAACCGGCATGGAAGTACCCTGATATATTTTTAAAATGGTGAAGGTAGGCGAATTGATTGTTTTTTTAACACCAAGCCCCTTTCCGAGATATTTTGTAAATGTTGTCTTACCGGCTCCCAGATCACCGCTTAATGTAATCAGCATTCCCGGTTTTATAAGAGAAGCTAATTTCAATCCAAGTTCTCCGGTTTCCTCCAGCGAACAGACAGGTATTTGTTTCATCGTTCTCACCTCTTATTTCTTCTGCAGTGCTTTCTTCCTCTGCTTCATTGCCCATTGCGATAGAGCATACAGTGATTTGTAAACAGGTAAATCAAATTCTCCGATAAATTCATTAATTGTTGGATTATAATTCGCCTTGAATTTGGTAAGACCGCCTTTCAAGCTGCCTTCGATTCCTCCCATATTACTCCAGCGACAGCCCTTTTCAAAGCTCCATGTCATACAGCTGTAAAAGCTGGCATAAGGTGCCATATAACGCTTATAGCGCTCATCCATTCCTGCATACAGTATTTCTGCAGTCGGTCCGAATTTTACACATAGCGCCCCGGAAACAACCGCAATATCACCATCACGCTCCAGATTCTCCTGCAGCTCCTTTACCTCGCGACTAAGAGAGGCGTGAAGCTCTTCCAGTGTAAAGCGTTTTTTCTTCGCATTCTCCGGACATTTTGCCAAATCTCTTTCATTCTGCTCATATCGCTGCTTTGTATCCTCATACAGCTTGCGAAGCGGCAGCTTGGCCAGAAAGATGACGGCATCCTCACCGTAGATTTCCATAAGACGCTGAAAATATTCCTGATCCCGCAGATGAATATTTTTACGCTCCTCCGTACAATGCATAACCCTTGCAAAATCCTCTACACCATCCATATGATAAGGCAAAACCTCAATCATTTTCTTCTGAACCGTCTGTAATGCTTTCCTACAGCCTTTGGACAAGGTAGCATTAAAGTCATCACAGGCGTAAACATTGGCATGATAACGCGGCTGAATGGTATCATCAATATGCTTTGTGAATCCCTTAAATACAGCCCCCTGATCCTGCAGCATCTGTATCATAGCATCGATATGCTCATAATGGTTGTCATTTGCTTCTTTTATTGTATAATCGTTACAGTGAACAGCTGGATCAAAGGTAATAAACAGGCACCTGTACTTCCTTGCATAGCGCTTCAGCTCTTTCATGAGAAATGCCACAAGCGCAGTATTCGAAAAATCCAGAACCGGTCCACGTGGAATATAAAACATACTGAATCCCAGTGGCAGTGGCTTGATGAGTATCATGCAGCTTGCTACCAGCTGATTTTGATATTTTACACCCACAATTGTGTGCTTCCAGTTTTCCTTTACAAGACCCCAGCTGCTGGATTGCAGAAGATTGCATAATTCATGTTTGCTTACAAATGCATCATGCTCCTTTGCATCGCCTTGTTCTATAAATTGATATTGCATACTACCTCCATAGAACTATTTGTTCTTTAATTTCTTATAAAGTGCATACGGCCCCTTTTGGATTGGCAGAATAAAATCACCAACCAGCTCTTCCACGACACCGTGAAAGCCTTTTTTAAACTCATAAACCCCATAATCCTGCGCATTCTTATCAAAATCGCCGGATAAGCCATAGAAATTATATTTGCGAATTCCATGCTTCAGAGCATACTGCAGCATATGCCACTGAATTGCATACGGCGCATTATATTTCTTAAAGGTATCATATGCGGCGCTGTAAAGGTAGACAAGCTCATCTTGCGACTGAATAAAAAACGACGTAGCCATCGGTATACAGGCTCCATGCTCCTGCTCCAAGGTATCCGCATCCTTATATTTCTTTTCATTCAATGCCAATGCTTCATCCACTACCTTTTTCTTCTTGATAAATTTCTTACTATTCGGCAATTCTTCAAGCTTGGCGAGTATCTCTGCATGCTCTTTTACCAGCTCCTGCTTTTCCAAATCCAGCTTTCTACGGAAATCATTTAAATCGAGATATGCCAGGAGTAGCTTCGCATCCTCACCATAAGCAATCATTTGATTTCGGTAGAATTCCGGCTCACGCTCCGCAAATTCACAGCGCTGTGAGGTATGATGCATCATATCAAGAAAGATGTCCAGTTCATCGATAGACAATTCACGCACCTGTATTCCCTGCTTTAAGGTTTTATTCACTGACCAGCGTGTCTGTTGATGCATTTCCTTGAGGAGCGTATTCTCATCCTTGCCATCCAGGTATAAGGCAAACATCCAGCGAATCTCTGAAATCACCTGAAAATCCTTGGTAAAGCCCTGATGCTCATATCCTGAAGCAATCATATTGTCCACTACATAGGAATGATCAAATCCATTTTCCACCAGCTCACCATCGATATCGCGCTCTTTATATAATACATTTGGGTCAACAACTAAATATAAGCCCTTTTTTTTCTTCAAATATGCGGCTAGCTCCTTCGTAAAAAAACGCAAAAGCTCCACGTTATGATAATCCATTAGAAATCCGCGTTGCGCATAGTAAAACCGGTACAGCTTCATTACCGGTATGGATGTTAATGGAGTTGCACAGATAACTTTATCCTGCTCCTTTACTCCAACGTAATCAACATCCCAATGATTGATTTTTTTTAAATCCATCGCCTTCAGCGAGTTCATAAAATCCCGATAGGGATGCTGATTCCGGAATGCTTCATATTCCTGAGGTGTCAACGTTGTAAACTCCAAAATTTCGTCCTCCTTTTCAAATCTATCGTAATCTGTAAGCATAATCTGTATGCATTTTCCTCATATCGTCAAAACAGTATTATTATACCACGTTTGTTGATGATTTTTTAAATTAAGGGTGAAATTTAAGAGAACTTTTCTGTTTTATAGATAAAGCACATATATTCGCCTGTGAAAGTAATAAAATGGATTCGTAGAGCATGCTTTCTATTTTCACAACCAGAAATAACCAGCTGTCTTATTCTTACTATACACTTATACTAAACACATATAGAATCACACCTCAACTATTTATAAGTCTGAAATTTTGCAGGGTGTTAATGAAAGATACAGATTTATAAAATCAGATTTACTATATGTATTATTATGAATCTATGCAAAAAAAGACCCATCGTAAGATGAGTCAGATTACCTGGCAGCGTGCTATCTTCACTGGAGCCAGTCCAGATATTGTCGCCGCTGATATGCTTAACT
>OAWO01000645.1_pt1 | contig 12695 bp, 10 predicted proteins | sample 1495421 | NCBI WGS metagenome assembly OAWO01 (sample SAMEA2580162, study PRJEB22360) | human gut metagenome | biome: human gut; feature: human-associated habitat; material: faeces | place: Denmark | collected 2008/2010
CCCAGAAGGTATCTGCAAAGAAACTTGTAAAACGGGTACTTGGAAAGAATACAGACGATGCAGACCGCATTATTTTGACAGAAAAAGACTTTAATATTTAAATGGAAAGTGGAGGAAAGAGATTTCTTCCACTTTTTTTGAAAATATATACAAAAAATAAAAAAGAAGTCCTTGGAAGAATTAGAAAATTATACAAAAAACGAAAGAATGTGAGGAGATATTATTGCGCTTTTTATGTCAAACAGGTGAGGATTTGTTACATATTGTGAACTGTTATCAAAATTAGGAAATTATTGTATAAAAAGGCGTTATATGTTGAAAAACGTAGAGAAATGTAGTAAATTTAAATAGATAGACGATGTTTATGAAATTTTTATAAACATCAGGGATTGGGGATGGAAGAGGATAAGGATATTATCCAATGTTTGAAAATAAGTAACACTTAGGAGGAGAGTTTTGTGGGAAAGAGTTTGAATCAAGCAAAAGCAAATGCGGTTCGATACACGAAGAAGAAGGTTGAGCACTGGCAGGTTGTTTCCCTTGCGCTGGCCGGATACGACGCAGTTTCTATTGTGATTGCATTTTTTCTGGCACTGTGGTTTCGGTTTGACTGCAGATATTCTATGATCCCAAAGGAATTTTTGGGAGCATACCTTAAATTTATTGGTATTTATGTCATATTTTCGTTATTCGTATTTTGGCGTCTACGTCTGTACAACAGTATCTGGAGATTTGCAAGCTATAGTGAGTTAGTACGTATGATAGTTGCAACAGGTATTTCAAGTTTGTTTCATTGTACAGGTATGACGCTTTTTTTTGGCAGAATGCCGCTTTCGTATTATTTTTTCGGAACGGTGATCCAGTTTGGTATGACGCTGATGGTACGTTTTGCCTATCGTTTCGTTTTACTGGAGAGAAGTAAGCGGCGTAAAACGGAAGAGATCGCAAAAGCGAAGCGGGTACTTCTGATCGGGGGCGGAAAGGCCGGTCAGATCATCCTGCGGGATATCAAGACCGCAAAAGAGCTGAAGGATATTGTCTGCTGTATTATTGACGATAATCCGAATAAATGGGGAAGGTACATCGAAGGGGTGCCGATCGTCGGCGGTCGGGACGATATCTTATCGTGTGTGGAACGCTATAAGATCGACAAGATCATTGTAGCAGTACCGAGTGCTACGGCAGAGGAAAAAAGAGATATTCTGAACATCTGTAAAGAGACGGGATGTGAGCTGAAAAACCTGCCGGGCGTGTATCAGTTCCTGACCGGAGAGGTCAAGGTGAGCGCTCTGCGGGATGTCGACGTGGAGGAGCTGCTGGGACGGGAGCCGATCAAAGTAAATATGGAAGAGATCCATGCGTTTATTCACGGCAAAAAGGTAATGGTGACCGGAGGCGGCGGAAGCATCGGATCCGGACTTTGTCGTCAGATCGCATCGTATCAGCCGAAACAGTTGATCGTGTTTGATATTTATGAAAACAATGCATATGATATTCAACAGGAATTGAAAAAGAAATATCCGGATCTGGATCTGGTGGTCCTGGTTGGTTCCATTCGGGATTCCAGAAGGATCAATGCGGTATTTGAGACGTATCGGCCAGAGGTGGTGTACCATGCAGCTGCTCATAAACATGTACCGCTGATGGAAGACAGCCCATGCGAATCCATCAAAAACAATGCGATCGGAACGTATAAGACGGCCTATGCGGCGATGATGAACGGCTGTCAGAGATTTGTTCTGATCAGCACGGATAAGGCGGTCAATCCGACGAATATTATGGGAGCGAGCAAGCGTCTGTGCGAGATGATCATCCAGTCCTTTGATCGTATGATCAAAGAGGGGACACCGGAGAAGCTGCCGATTCTGTATGCCCATGCAGATGATGAAGACGGAGCAATGGTGCAGCAGGAATTCCCGAAAGATATCAAGACAGAGTTTGTGGCAGTCCGCTTTGGAAATGTACTGGGAAGCAATGGTTCGGTAATCCCACTGTTTAAAAAGCAGATTGAAGCGGGAGGACCGGTCACGGTGACTCATCCGGATATTATCCGTTATTTCATGACGATTCCGGAAGCAGTCAGCCTTGTTCTGCAGGCAGGAACGTATGCGCATGGCGGAGAAATCTTTGTGTTGGATATGGGAAGTCCGGTGAAGATCGATACTCTGGCAAGAAACCTGATCAAGCTGTCCGGACTGAAACCGGATGTGGATATCAAGGTGGAATATACGGGATTAAGACCGGGAGAAAAGCTCTATGAAGAGAAGCTGATGGCAGAAGAAGGGTTGAAGAAGACGAGGAACGAACTGATCCATATCGGATGTCCGATTCCGTTCGAAGTCGAAACATTTTTAAAAGAGCTGGAGACATTAATGGGTATGGCATACATCAATGCAGACAATATCCGGGAAAAAGTAGCTGAAATCGTGAAGACGTACCACCCGGCAGGAGAACATGGAAGCGAGAAAAAGGGCGAAGTGTATGAGAAGTTATTGGGTGGTAAGAGTGGCTTGCATCAGTAATGATGTAAAGTTGTGCTTAGAGGCAATTAAGAGGTGTAAGGAGTGTTAAAATGGCTTTTGCTAACAACGGAAGATTTGAAAAATTTAAGAATAAGGTGTGGTTGTCTTCACCAACGATGTATCCGGAATCTATGCGTTATGTAATGGAAGCATATAAAACAAACTGGATGTCTACAGTTGGTGAAAATATTAAGGAAGTGGAGAAAATAGCAGCAGAAACATCTGGAACAAATTATGCTGTTGCACTTTCTTGCGGCACAGCAGCACTTCATCTTTGTATGAAGCTGGCAGGTGAAAAATTATATGGTAAGCCTCCTGTTGGCGTTGGGGCTTTATACAATAAACGTGTATTTTGTACAGATATGACGTTTAATGCCACTTTAAATCCAGTTGTTTATGAAGGTGGAATTCCTGTATTTATTGATACGGAATATGAGTCATGGGGAATGAATCCGGCTGCATTAGAGAAAGCGTTTGAAATGTACCCAGAGGTAAAACTGGTTGTTTATGCTGAGTTGTATGGTTTTCCAGGAAATGTAAAACAAATCAAAGAAATTTGTGAAAAGCATGGTGCTTTATTAGTGGAAGATGCAGCAGAAGCTATGGGAGCAACTTGGGAAGAAATGCAGTGTGGATCTTATGGAGATTATGCGGCAATATCATACAATGGAAACAAAATTATCACAGGATCTACAGGTGGGTGTTTGTTGACAAATTCTCTGGAAGATGCAAATCAAGCCCGTAAATGGTCTACTCAGGCAAGAGAAGATGCAGCATGGTACCAAAATGAAGAAGTTGGATATAACTATCGTATGAGTAATGTAATTGCAGGTGTTATCAGAGATCAGTATAATCATTTATCAGACCACATTGCACAAAAGAAAGCAATTTATGATAGATATAGAGAAGGATTGAAAGATCTTCCGATACAGATGAATCCGTTTGATGATATAAAAGCTGCCCCTAATTACTGGTTGAGCTGTTTATTGATTAATGAAAATGCAATGTGCAAACAAGTCCGAAGTGAAACAGAAGCTTTATACATTACAGAATCAGGAAAGAGTTGCCCGTCAGAAATCTTGGATGCTCTTGCCAGTATCAATGTAGAAGGCAGACCAATCTGGAAACCGATGCATATGCAGCCGATGTATAGAATGCATGAATTTGTGACGATAAGTGGTTCTGGCAGGGCAAAGACAAATGCTTATATTGCTGGCGGAATCAAGGATGTTGGTGCTGATATATTTCAGAGAGGACTCTGTTTACCAAGTGATAATAAAATGACTGTTGAAGAACAGGACAGAATTATTAAGGTCATTAGAGCATGTTTCAAATAATTAAGAAATATAGACAAACAATTCAAGTGGTATTATTTTTTTCTTACGTAATATTTATTGTATGGATGACAATAATGATTCGTGAACCACGGGAATCAGAACGTGTACTTAAACTAGAATTATTTTGGGCAATAAGAGATTTTTCGAGGAATAGTATACTGGCAAAACAGGAAGTAATTCAGTATGTCCTTAATATTCTGTTTTTTATACCGATTGGTTTTCTCTTTCCGTGGAAGGATCATTTAAAATATGTGGTTTATATAGCAATGATTTTATCGTTTTTTATTGAATTAGCTCAATTTATTTTTAATTTGGGTTGGTGTGAACTTGATGACGTGATTAGCAATACATTTGGTGCATTTATTGGTGTTTTATTATATAGAATAGTTGAGATGATTTATAGAAATAGAGGATCAAGTCGTGTCTAAAAAGAAAATTATTAGTGGAATCATAGCGGGGGCAGTTGCTGCTTCAATGCTAATTGCTCATGTGATGAAGAAAAGAGCAAAAAAATCTGAGTATAGTGCGAAAAACATGAAGCCAATAGAAGTTCGAAAAATGGGTTTTTATGAAAAGTATGTCAAGCGAATGATTGATGTAGGTTGTGCGATGTGCGCTATTGTGGCATTTAGTCCACTTTATTTAGGTGTGGCGCTTCTGGTTAGAATCAAGCTGGGGTCTCCAGTTCTTTTTACTCAGGAACGTCCAGGACTTGTCGGAAGTGATGGGAAAGAGACTGTATTTAAGATGTACAAATTCCGTTCTATGACTGATGAAAGAGATGAGAATGGAGAACTTCTTCCGGATGAAGTTCGATTAACGAAGTTTGGTGCTTGGCTTAGAAAAAGTAGTTTGGATGAGCTTCCGGAAGTGTTTAATATTTTGAATGGAACCATGTCCCTTATTGGTCCTAGACCTCAACTAGTGAGAGATATGGTATTCATGACTAATGAGCAAAGGAAAAGACATACTGCTAAGCCAGGTCTTAGTGGCTTAGCTCAGATAAATGGAAGAAATTCTATTTCATGGGAAGATAAAATGAATTGGGATATTGAGTACATAGAAAAGTGTGGATTTTTTGAAGATATAAGGATTATTTTTTTAACTGTGAAAAAAGCTTTTATTAAGCAAGAGGGCATCACGCAGGACGATATGGCGACAGCCGAGGATTATGGTGATTATCTTTTGAGAACTGAAAAAATAAGTAGGAAAGAATATGATAATAAACAAGAGATGGCAAAGAAAATTTTAAATAATAATATTAATAAAAACGATGAGCTACGTATAGAAGCAGTCCGAAAATCAGCAGAAACAAAGAAATATTCTGTGCTGATGTCCCTGTATAAAAAAGAAAATCCCGAATATCTAAAATCATCTATTGATTCTATGTTAAACCAGTCGGTTAAGCCAGATGAAATTGTTATGGTTGAGGATGGACCTCTGACACCGGAACTTTACGCTGTATTGGACTCTTACCCTATTCTTCATAGAGTAAGAAATAAAACAAATCTTGGTCTTGGATTAGCATTAAACGCTGGTTTAAAGGAATGCAGGAATGAACTCGTTGCCCGTATGGATACGGATGATTGTTCGAAACCTGAACGTTGTGAGAAACAGTTAGCTAGATTTTTGGAAAAACCATATTTATCAATTGTTGGTTCTCACATTGACGAATTTGTTGACGATATTTCAAATGTGATTTCTCAGAGAATTGTTCCAACAACATCTGACGATATATATAATTTTGCAAAAAAACGTTCGGCATTTAATCATCCAACAGTTATGTATAGTAAAACAGCGGTGCTTGAAAATAATGGATATTCTGATCTTAAAAGAAATCAAGATGTTGACTTATTTGGGCGTATGCAATTTGAAGGATATAAGGCAGAAAATATCGACGAAGCTCTTCTTTGGTTTAGAAGTTCTGATGAACTGGCAAAGAGAAGAAAGAGTTGGCAAAATACTTGGAGCTACATTGCTACTATTCGTAAGTTTTGGAAAATGGGATATAGCTCGTTTGCAGATTATGTAATGGTAGGTATTGCTCAAACCGGTATGTACTTGATGCCAGTTAAGGTACAGAATTTTGTATATAAGAAATTTTTGAGGAAATGATATGGAACATAATAGAGTGATTATTGTTGGAACAATTCCGTATAATAAGAATACATCTTCGAGAGCATTTGATGCATATTTTCATAACTGGGAAAAGAAGAATATGCGTCAGATTTTTTCGAATACAAAGACACCAGTAAAGGGGCATTGTGGATCTCTTTATCAAATAACAGATGCGCGACTTTTAAAACGCTGGTTACATCGCATTGATGAAGTGGGGATTATTTTTGAAGATAAAGATTTACCGGATGACTGGGACAACAATGATTTAGAAGTGGGAAATGGTGCGGTCAATGCACTTTACAAATTTGGGAGTAAAGATAGTCCTTTAAAATATATGCTGAGGGGTATTTTGTGGAAAAATAAATATTGGAACACAGAGAAACTGAATACCTGGCTAGATGAGTTTAGGCCGGAATGCGTTTTTCTCGCATTTTCAGATGATTATTTTATTCCTCGAATTGCCCTATACATATCGGAGAAATATAATATTCCTATTATGTCCTGCATAGGTGATGATTATTATTTTAATGATAGAACGTCTTTATCACCATTCTATCATATCTATCGAAAAACATATAAGAAGTTAATTGATAAGGTGTTTAGCAGACCAGGAAGCGCTATGTATATCGGTAACAAAATTCGCGATAAATACAATTCTGAATTTGGTCTTAATGGTGAAACAATTTATTTAACTTCTGATATCAAAAGACGTGAGTTTAGAGAGATAGATCAGAATAATCCAAAGATTATGTATGCGGGAAATGTCAGGTTAGGAAGAAATGATTCGTTAGTGGATATAGGAAATGCATTACAGAAAATAAGTAAGGATTATTATGTTGATGTGTATTCTACAGAACAGAATGAAGAATTTTTGAAAGGTTTTAAAGAATGTCTTGGATTAAGATTTCATGGCTCTGTACCTTATGTAGAAATAATGAAATTGACTTCCGAATGTGATATTTCGATTATTGTCGAAGGGTTTAAGAAAAAAGACGTGGACACTACAAGATATTCACTTTCCACTAAGGCGGCTGATGTGATAGCCAGCGGCTCAAATATTTTCGTATATGGATCAAAGGAATGTGGAGTTATTGAGTATATGGAAAGTACAGGATGTGCAATGGTATGTAGTAATAAGGATGAATTAGTAGACAAATTAAAAGAATTAATTGGTAACAAAACACTTCAGAAAAAACTGTATGATCGAGCTATAGAGATTGATATTGAAGACCATGATAAAGAAAAAAATAGATCATTAACTGAGAGTATGTTTGTTAAGTTAATTCAGGATACGAGGGCTAAGAATGGCAAGTAATTTATCAGTTCTTATCAGTAGTTGTGATAAGTTTTCAGATTTATGGAATGAAAATATCAATGCTTATAGAAAGCATTGGAAAAATAATAAGTGTGAAACGTTTTTAGTAACAGACAAAAATACGAGTTGGATAAAAAAAGGGATAACTCTAGTTGTTGCTGAAGGACAAAATGATTTCCCATTAAGAATAAAATATGCATTAAATCAGATAAAAACACAGTATGTTTTAGTGACATTAGACGACTATTTCTTAATAGATGACGTTTCAAATAACAAATTAAGTTATTTGGTTAAACGGATGGAAAACGAAAAAATTCAGTATTTGTCAATGTACAATCGTCGAATAACAAAAAAATCAAAATATCAACCAATCGAGAGGCTGAATAGTATTGATTTACAGAAGAAATACGCTTTGAATTTATATCCAGCAATTTGGGATGTTGATTTTTTGAAAAGAACAATAAAAGATAATGTGAGTCCATGGTTGTATGAAGTATCACTGACAAAAACCGCTTTGGAAGAAAATGCTAAATGTATGGCTAGTCTTGCTGGAACATTCGATATTCTTGATGTTGTAAGGAAGGGGAAGGTTCTTCATAAAGCACAGAGATATTTTAGAAAAAACAATATATACATAGGTAATCGTCCAACTATAAGTTATTTTACTGAAGCTAAACTCTTTATTTTAGATGTTATTAGTTGGTACACACCGAGAAAGTTGTTTAAAATGATAAAAAAACTGGCGAAAAAATGTGGCTTGACATTTTATAGTGAGGATTAAAAATGAAGATATTATGGGTATCAAATTCTCCGATTGGACCGTCGGCAGAAATATTAGGAAAAGAATATAAAGGGTCTAGCGGTGGGTGGATTCAGTCAGAATATGAAGCATTAGATAAAACTTGTTATCAAATGTTCTTTTTATCTACATTACCATCGGTAAAAAGAGGAAATGTGTTACATAGAAAGAATGAATTAGGCGAAGTTTTTTGCGTAAATGCGCCTCGTCTTTCCTATGGAATAAATGTCCCGGAAATTCTTCAGAACAATGTACAAGAGATAGTCGATGAAATCAAACCGGATATTATTCAGATTTGGGGAACTGAAACATGGCTCTCCAATGCAGTTTCTAAATGCGTCACAGATGCTAAAAAGATTATATTTATCCAGGGCTTAATTGGAGTACATAAAAGATACTTGGGTGGTTATTTTGAAAACTCAAAAGAGGATAAGAGGTATCTTAAAGGAGAGAGTTTAGTTTGCAAATTAAAAACAAAACTTCGAAAACGGAATTTTCTTCGACAAGCCGATATAGAAAAAGAGACTATTTCAAACTGTAAGAAGGTTATAGTTGATAGTGATTTTGCAAAGGCGTATTGTAGTTCTATTTCAGAAGATATTGTGTGTTATAATCACATATTGTTACCCAATAGTCTGTTTTATCAGAAAAAATGGAATTTGGAAAAATGTGAAAAGCATACTATTTTTACTGTATATGGTAGTTCCGCGGAAAAAGGAACACAGAACCTTTTGAAAGCAGTTGCAATAGTAAGAAGAAAATATCCTGATGTAAAAGTGATTATTCCGGGTGGATACCAGTTAAATCGGGAAGGAAAGTTGACTCCTTCTAAATCGGACTCTTTTCAAAATGTCATGTATAATATGATAAAAGAATTAGATCTTGAGGATAATGTGAAATTTACAGGACGTTTGAGCACAGAACAGATGGCTGATACTATGGAGAAATGTCATCTATTTGTTAATCCATCCTGTATGGAAGTACATGCGCTTTCTTTGAGAGAATCTATGATTGTCGGTTTACCATGTATATCAGCTCAATGTGGAAGTGTCGTGGAGTTTTTACAACATAAAGTGAGCGGGCTGCTATACAGATATGAGGAATATGAGTCTTTAGCTTATTACATAGATATTTTATTTAGTAATTCGGAGATATGCAATGATTTTTCTGATAGAGCATCAAAAATATTTGATAAATCAGATTTAAAATCACTGGATTTGAATAGAATCTATACGAATTTATTTGCTGAGTAGAGGAAATATAAATGGGCGTATATATAGGATTATTGCTTGGAATGTTTTTAATCAGGATATTTTTTGATAGTTCGTTATGGGGCAAAAACCGCAGTAGAAAGTACTTTTTGTTTTTTTCTTTTGTTTTGATTTTTTTGATTTTTGCACTGCGTTCGTATACTGTTGGGAGAGATGTTCCAGGATATAGAAGAGCTTATTTAGACGTTATAAATCATCCGTTTTTAGATTTTGATTATGTGTATTATGAAAAAGGATATCAGTTATTAACAAAGATTTGTCGATTTACAGGAGTATCGTGGCAAGTATTTTTAAGCCTTGTTTCAGCTCTGATTATTATTCCGATTTATGTTTTTATTAAAAAATATTCAAAAAATGTATTTTTATCAACGTTAATCTTCGTATGTTATATGTTGTTTGAGTTTGATTTGACTGCACTTAGACAAGCAATTGCAATATCGATTTCGCTGTTTGCTTTTATGGTACTCGTGGAAAAGAGTAAATGGTACATATTGAAGTTTATTTTAATTGTTATATTAGCAGCAACATTTCATAAAAGTGCGTTACTATGTTTGGCCTTATTGCCATTAGTTAGTATAAATGATTTGAAGAAATATACGATGGTATTAACTGGATTAGGAGTATTTAGTTTGATTGCACGAAATTGGATGCTTCAGTATATTAAAGTGTTATTTTCAAAAGATACTATGAATGCTGAGGCGACAATGTATATTGGTGGAAATATTATTTTTCTGTTTGCTCTTTCTTTATTTATGTTGTATATTCAGTTCCATGAAATTTGGAGAGATAGAGCAATTACAGACAACATTGATTCTACAATAACAACACAAAATACATTAGATTTTTATTTGAATAAAATTTTTATGTTTAGCATTGTGATTGCTTTAATTTTTGGGAGCGATACGTCTGCACGAAGTTTTATGTATTTCATGCAAGTGATAGTGGTGTTGTTACCGAATATGATTTATAAGTTAGAGACAAAATCCAGAATGTTAGTTTCCGTGGTATTTATTGTATTTTTCTGTGTATTTTTTTATTGGAACTCGCTTTCAGGAGGTGGATTTGACATAGTACCTTACCATTTTTTTTGGCAATATTCTATTTAATTAGGAGCGATGATATGGGATATATTAAAAGTTTTGTGAAAGCGTATTTAAAACAAAAGAGACATAAACGATTTGAAAAAATTTCAATAAAACACAAGGATGTAACAATTCTTTCAAATTGTTGTATTGGTGGGACGATGTATAATGATTTGGGTTTGAAATTTTTAAGTCCTACTATTAATTTGTTTTTTGGACACCATGGGTTTATTGATTTGGTTAATCATCTTGATGAGTATGAAGATGCACAATTAGTTGATACTGGTCGCTTTGATATAAATGAAAATGGATTACATGGTCCAATTTGCTTTTTGAAAAAAGAAGGATTACCGACAATAGAGATCCATTTCTTACATTATGCATCTTTTGAGGATGCGAAAAAAAAATGGTATTTAAGATATAAAAGAATAAATAAAGAAAAAATATATTTAGTAATAGAAGCAAAAGATGAGCATGAACATGCGCTAATAGATGAGTACGTTGCTTTGCCATATCCTAAAATTATATTTACTAATGGGAAAACAGATATTGAGAAGTCAATCATGCATATGGCATTGTATGACAAACGTACTAATAAATCTGTAACAAGTTTAGTTGGACTAAAAGGAAATAGAGGATACGATGAGTTTGATTTTGTAAATAACATATTTAATAGAGAATACAGTGAGAGGAGAGAGTGATGCTGAAGATTATAATTATCAATCATACATTTCAGAAGCCTGAGTTTTGCAAGCGATGGGAAGTATTAGCAAATAACCATAAGGATTTGGATATTACGCTTCTGGCACCCATAAAATGGGAATGGGGAAAAGTGAAAACTCAAACATATGGACAGGTTTTTGAAATAAATGGGAAAGAGTTGGAAAAAGAAAACTTTCGAATTCACTTGATTGATACGAAGGAAGATCGATTAGGCGAATGGACTTCAAAAAAATTAGAAGAAGAAATACAGCTTATTTGTCCAGATGTCGTTTATTTTATTGGAGGACATACAGCAGCGCCTTTGATGCAAATAATAAAATTAAAAAAGAAATTTCGTTATAATAATATGCGAATACTTGCATTTAGTATGAGAGGACACACTCCTACAATTGATTTTAAAAAAATTGAACCAGGAATTAAAAAATATATTAATACATTTGGCAAAAGGTTGATTCTAGGTCCACGGGTTAGAAAGTGTAATAAGTATTGTGATGCAATTTTTTGTCATTACCCAGATGCTTATAAAGCATTCCGTGATGAAGGATATAATAGATCTTTGTACATTCAGACTCAAGTTGGTGTTGATCCAGATATTTTTGCACCAAATGAAGAAAAAAGAAAGAAGATTAGAGAAAAATATAAATTAGGCGATGCATTTGTTTTTGGTAGTGCTTCTAGATTTCAAGATTCAAAAGGCCTGCATGAGATAATAAGAGCTCTTCCTGAAGAAGGAAACTGGAGGTATCTGATGATGGGATGGGGACGAGAAGACGAAGTCAAATCTATTAAGTGTGAAATTAAAAATCGACATCTGGAAGATAAAATTATTTTAACCGGTTATATTGATAATTGGGATGATATGGCAGCACATTGGAATGCATTAGATTGTGCGGTTCATGCGCCTCTTACAACGTTAAGGTGGGAGGAAACATTCTCATTAGCTTTAGTTCAAGCCATGATTACTGGTTTGCCGGTTATTGGCAGCAGTTCAGGTTCAGTTCCCTATCAGATTGGACCTGACGGAATAATAGTCGAAGAAGGTAATATAGAGGCAATGAGAGAACAAATGATTAGAATGATGAATTCTCCGGATGATAAAAGAAATATTGGAGCGGCAATGAGAAAGAGAGCATTAGAATGTTTCAGTATTTATCATTTAGATGAATTGTTCTATCTTACTTTGCAAGATATTATGAATGGGGTTTACGATAAAAACAAGGTTGATATGGCTGAGTTTAGAATTTAGATAAAGGAATGATTAAATATGGACAGTACAAGTAAACAGATAAAATATGGTGCCATATTATCATATTTGTCAATAGTTCTTAATGTTGTTGCGGGATTAATATATACCCCATGGATGGTTAAAATAATTGGACAAAGTGATTATGGATTATATACTTTAGCCTATTCATTGATTTCTCTTTTTTTAATTGATTTCGGATTAAGTTCAGCTACCGCCCGTTATGTATCAAAATATCATGCGGAAGGAAATGAAAAGAAAGTTAATGATTTTCTTGGTGTAATT
>OAWO01000664.1_pt1 | contig 12420 bp, 6 predicted proteins | sample 1495421 | NCBI WGS metagenome assembly OAWO01 (sample SAMEA2580162, study PRJEB22360) | human gut metagenome | biome: human gut; feature: human-associated habitat; material: faeces | place: Denmark | collected 2008/2010
TTCCAGTCCTCGCCTGGGATTGTAGCCGGCTTGAAGTCTTTTTGATAAGTGAATCGGCTGGTGGCGGTTGCTTTCTTGCCGTCATTAAAGAATGAAGTTACTGTGAGTTGTAGCTTTCTTCCGTTTTCATTCGCAGGCATTTGAATGTCTCTGCTCCAGTTCCAGTCGGTGAGGGAGATAAGGTTGCCTTTGGCTATCTCCTGATTATTCTCTATATCGCTTAGGATGTAGGAGACGTGTGATGTTTTAGCCTGTGCATGATAGGTATTGACAGAAACAGGAAGCCGGTCTCCGGTAGCTGCGGAAATTTGATTGTTCATCGGGGAGACTATGGCAATCTGCGGCTCGATGAAGGTATACCGTAGTTGCGTTGTGATATTGTCATTGCCGTCTACTTTTATTTCTCTGAAAGAAGAAGGAGAATGGTCGATACCGCCTTTATCCAATGTACCGGTACAGATTGTATAGATTCCGTTTTGATTGCGGACATAGTTGTAGTGCATGTGTCCGTAGATTTGGGCTTTTGTATTGAAAGCACGTAGGTCAAGTGTATGCTCTTTATCGGCTTTGAATACGAATGTGTCACTTGCGGTAAACAGGTCATGGTTGAAGAGGATCAATGCCTGTTCTTTCTTCATCATGGCAAGGTCATTCTTCAGCCAGTTGTATACATCTTTTTGAGTATAATTAGTCGGGTGGTCTCCGTGGTCGATTGGGGTGACTACATAATGAACGTTACCCATATCAAATGAGTACCACGTCGGACCATAGAGAGATTCATAAAGCTCTTCGCCATAGCTACCTTTCACTAAGTCGTGATTGCCGATGCAGTAGTAAACGGGGCAATCCATTGTCTGTGCGTTCACTATTTGGTTATGCATTGTCAGCCCCGGTTCGTAACAGATGTCTCCGGTATGAATCAGGAAAGCGGGCTTTTCATTCTTTACATATTGCTGAAGGTCAGTTACCCAACGTCCCATTCCACCGGTCACTTCGGTATCGGTGATTTGAACGAAAGAATGTTCCCTGGCTTTTGTCCGTTCACTTTCAGTTAAGATAAAGTCGTAGCTTTTTCTATTCTCTTTGGTGGAAAGATAGAATTGCTCCGTTTCAAATCCGGCGGGAGTTGTAATGCTGATAAATCTTGTTTTATCGAATCCGGGTAAAGAGAACCGACCTTTCTTATCTGTTTTTACTACGTTCAAGCCGTCTGTTACCATAACTCCCGCCAGCGGTTTATCACCTTTATTAAATAGTCCTGATTGGTCGGTGTCGACATAGACTGTTCCTTTAAATTGAGCGCTTAGTGGCAGATATAGTAAAAATGATACTAGGATAACAGATAATCTTTTCATGGTCAGTCCTCCGGTTTTTAGTGTGTTAAGCTAATTATTTCTTTTTATTTCACTTGTTTCATTTCTTCATTGTAACGTGCTTCTTCTTTGCACAAAGGTTTGTACCAAGTCTTCCTTAGTATAAGTGTGGTGACTAAAAGCAAAGTGATAGAGCTCCAGAGCCCCAGTTGCTCACGGACAACGAGATACATCGGAATGATAGTAAGCGCACATTGCCAGATGATACCGATTGCTACGTTGAAAGCATCCCTTTTGAAGTTCTTGTTCGGCTGGATATGAGGATAACGCGCCAATGCTTTTTCTTCTACCGGTTTCCACCAGCCCCATGGGCGGACACGGGTGTAGAAGTTGATCAGTGTCTCTTCGTCAGTCGGAGGTGCGCTATACGTTCCGGCGATACATCCTATCAGGGAAACCCCGAACAGAACGGGGAAGAAATACAATACCCATGCGTCGGGAACAGTGAATTTCATGACGATTGCCGCTATTACTCCGGCAGTCATTCCCCAGAAATAGCCTTCACCGTTGAAACGCCACCAATGCCATTTGAGTACGTTGGCTGCGATGTATCCACCAAAGAGTGCGCCTACAATCCATTGGAAGATTTCATTAATATCTTTCAGAAAGAATCCGATAACGGTGCTGACCACTACCACTGCAACAGAAATCACATAACTGCTGCGTATCTGCGTTTTTACACTCGCTTTCGGATTGATGTATTTCAGATAAATGTCATTCACTATATATGCAGGAGCCGCATTCACCGTTGAAGCGAAAGTAGACATGAACGCTGCCAGTAGTCCCGCCAATAACAGACCGGCTAATCCGGAAGGTACATAACGGGTAATCAAGTGAGGAAGAATCGTCTCAAAGTCCGTTCGTGTAACTTCCATTTGTGTCATTCCGCCGTCTTCCTTGAAGAAGTAAATAGCCAGCAATGCGAATCCCATAATCATCAGGTAGCGAGGGATTAATAACACCACAGATACAGAACCACTCATCATTGCCGCTTCTTTCGGAGACTTGCAGGACAGAATCTTCTGCATATCATAGTTAGGAGCGGGACCAGCCATGCTCATAAAGATTCCTTTCAGCAACGCCATCATAACAAATATGCTTATCAGACTGTAAGGCTCGTTGGCCATTCGCTCGGTAAGGAGATTCATCCGGCTGCTCCAGTCGATATCAAGTGTCCAGCCGAAGAAGGGCGAATCCCAGCCGGCAGGAACAAATGAGTGAATCATGTCCGGTGCCACCATCTGCATACCAATGACGACAATAACGATGCCTGCCACGGTCATTATCAGAAACTGAACGACATCTGTCCATACGATACTCAGCATTCCGCCGAGCATCACATAGAATGTGGCGATGGTAGTAAAGAAAATACCATATACATGAGGAACATATTCTGCAGGAACATTGAAAGGAATAAATGGAGATACTACTTCCCAAGGGATGAATATCTCCATAAATTTACCAATACCTATGAACCCGTAACTTAAAAAACCGAGTACGCTAAGTAATGCGAATACGATAACAATCGTATGTGAAAGAGTAGAACCTTTCCCTTTTCCGAAACGGGTTTTAATCCATTCGGCACCGGTGAGAACGTTCGAACGGCGCAGCCACACGGATAAGTAAACCATTAGGAATATCTGGTTGAACACCGGCCATAACCAGGGAATCCAAAGACTTTTGAAACCATAAGCGAATGCCCAGTATACCATAAGCATTGTGCCCGTAATATCGAACATTCCGGAGGCGTTGGATAATCCCAACATATAGAAAGGCAATGATTTTCCACCTAAGAAGTAGGAGTCCATATTCTGGGCTGCCCGTTTTTTAAGAATGAGACCGATGACAATCATAGCGATAAGATAGGCGCATATGATAAGAAGGTCGGTAGTGTGTAATTTCATATTATTATTTTGAATCGATTTATATATTGTATCTTCTTTGCTGCAAAGGTAGGGGGAAAGTCTTGGGCAAACAAATATTATTTTAGCACATACTGATACTAAACCAATAAATGTTTCTTATTCCTTATGGTAAATTAGTTCATTCCTAAGATTCCATGCTTGTATATGTTTTATGCCATTGTGAGACGGTAAGACCATATCATCAATTGATACTACCACTTTCGGAAAGTTATCATTAATGGTTTCCAATGGAGAAAATTCTCTTTTTATGGTACTTTGATCTGACATTATATAAGAGCATTGTATATAAATTGTTTCTCCTGTTTTTTGAGCCACGAAGTCGATCTCTTTACCTTTGGCATTGCCAGTGTAAACTTCATATCCCATACGAAGTAACTCCAAGTAAACTGCGTTTTCTATCAGGTAGCCAAAGCCATAACCGTAGCCGGGATAGAGATAATTTTTATAAGCAAGGTCATTAATGTAGAACTTACTTGTCCCAGCAAGGGTTTCTTTTCCCTTGATGTCATAACGTTCGCAACGATGGATTAAGAATGTGTCTTCGATATATCCTATATAAGCAGCTACAATATCATAACTAATGTTTCTCCCTGAATTTTTAAAGTATTTCACTATGCTATTGACCGATATCAGGTTGGAAGCGTTGTTTACTAAAAAGATAAAAATATCTTCCAGTAATTTGGGGTCACGTATATTGTAACGTTGGATAATGTCACGCAACAAAATGGAGTCCTTAATAGTAGACATATAGTTTTGTCTGATTTCCAGTTTATTCGGGAGAGAAAACAACTCCGGCAGACCACCACTATTTATATAATCAAGATAACTTTGTTTCATTTGCTCTTTTCCGGTTACCATAAGATATTCCTGATAACTGAAAGGAAAAACATTGAAACATACATAACGACCGGATAATAACGTAGCCAGTTCTCCTGAAAGTAATTTAGAGTTAGAACCGCTTATGAATAGTTCGTATTCAGCTGTATAGTCTTGTGAATAAGAATTTATTGTCTTTTCCCAATCTTTGATGAGTTGAATCTCATCGATGAAAATATAAACTTTTCCTGTTGGTTGTATAATTGCCTGATACAGCTTGATGATTTCATCTAAGTCTTTGTAGGTCTTTATGAAATCCAGATCTGTCATTTCTCTGTTGATGAATAGTGTATTTGCGGCAGGCACGCCATTTTCTATCAGTTGCCTGGCAGTCTGTCGCAATAGATAACTTTTTCCTGCTCTACGCTGACCTGTAAGGATTTTCACAAGTCTGTTTCCTGTAAAGTCCATAATCTTTTCATTGTATTCACTACGCCTGAATCCAAAATCAAATGCAGTGTCTCCCCAAAGATTATACTTTCTTAGAATGTTTATCCTTTCGTCCATATCCTAAAGTTTTTAGCAAAAATACAAAAGTTTCGGATATATCCGAAACTTTTCTTGCTTTTGTTTGCGATTTCGAATATATCCGAAATTATTTGTTTTAAAGATAAACTTGTTCTGTTTCTACTGTAACGGCTTTGTTAGCTTCTATGAGATTGCAAATATTTTCTACGGAAGCAGCAGAACGTAAACCGTCTGCCGGTGTGTGAAAACAATAATCGATCAGTCTATCAATGGTGGAAGTTGCTACATGCATACGAGTATCCGAGGATGCATAATAGATATATACTGTTCCATCTTCATCCGCAATCCAGCCATTCGAGAAAAGTACATTAGATACGTCACCTATTCTTTCTTCATCTATCGGAGCCAGCAAATATCCACCCGGTTCGGCAATTGTCTTTGTCGGATCTTCCAGAGAGGTCATATACAGATAGAGTACATAACGCAGTCCGGCAGCACAAGCCCGTACACCGTGGGCGAGGTGTAACCATCCCTTGGAGGTTTTGATAGGATGAGGTCCCTCTCCATTCTTCACCTCTTTTATAGTGTGATAGTGACGGTGGTTGATGATAGTTTCTTCTTTCACTTCTGCATGAGTCATATCATCAATGAGTGCCCAACCGATACCTCCGCCGTTTCCGGCATCAATAAAGCTATCTTGCGGACGGGTGTACAAAGCGTACTTACCGTTAACAAATTCCGGATGTAGAACGACATTACGTTGTTGGCTTTTGGAAATCAGGTTGGGTAGGCGTTCCCAATTCTTCAAATCTTTGGTGCGGACGATACCTGCTTTGGCAACGGCGGAAGATAAGTCACCCGGTGCAGCGTTGGGGTCAAGGCTTTCGCTACAGAAGATACCATATATCCAGCCGTCTTCATGTGCTGTCAGGCGCATGTCGTAGACGTTTGTTTCTGTCGGATCAGTATCCGGTAGTTGTATCGGGTATTCCCAAAAACGAAAGTTATCTATTCCGTTTGGACTTTCGGCAATGGCAAAGAATGACTTACGGTCGTTCCCTTCCACACGTACTGCCAACAAGTATTTGCCGTTCCATTTGATAGCTCCCGAATTCATGGTGGCATTCACTCCGATACGTTCCATAAGCCAAGGGTTTGTTTCCGGATTCAAGTCATAACGCCATTCCAAAGGAATGTGTTTTGCAGTGATGACAGGATATAGGTAGCGTTGGATGATTCCGTTATAATGACTATTATCTTCTTTATTCTTGCGAGTGAGAAGCTGGAAATATAACTCTTTGAATTGTTTAAATTTTTGCTTATTATAACTTGACATAAGGTTTTTCTTTTTAACAGATCCTACAAATGGGCGATTATAAGTGGACTTTTCCAACCAATGTAACAATACTAAATTGTGGTATTGTCAGATTGTAGTATTTATTGCTTACGGGAACGATATTTGTTTTATTCCATCTATTGTCTTTATTAGTAATAAATTGCTTTAATGCTCCTTTTATATTTGCTCCGTCTAGGCGAATGTTGGTCGATATTGTTTTTTCAGATAGGTTGATTGCAACTAAGATATATTTATCGTTCTTTTTATATGCTGATACTAAAAGGTCTTTGTTCTTAGGTTGGGTTACCTGTATTCGTGTACTTCCTTCAGAAATATATCGAGAGTAATTGCCTAAGATATCATACCTTTTTGATAATGTATAATCTTTTCTATTTTTGTTCAAAATGATAAGACTTTCATTGTTGGATGTCGGCATAGCTCCTCCCCACCATATAATTGCATTTACATTTGCCTTAGTCAGATAATTGTGGAATGTAACTGCCCACTTAAGTCCATCTTGAATTGAAGTATCGAGTGGGGTTACATCACTTATTTCTGTAATCCATACCGGTATGTGCGCTTTTTCTGCTGCGTCAAATGGAATGATAGGAGTTTTAAGATATTCTTTATCTACTTTTATTGGCATTATGTCAGGAGATAAGCTATAGCCATGTCCTGCTGCAATGAGATTGAATTTCTTGATTTCAGGATAGTCCTGAAGAATTGTATCTGTGAAGTCTTTGGATGAGACCATCTTTAGTTGAGGCATGACTACTGACCATAAAGGATTCTCTCCAAATATGATTTTTGCAGGAATATTTTCTTTCTGAAAGGTGGGACCAAGATTGGAAGTGATAAATTTCCCCATTTCGTCTGCTGTCCATAAAGAAGAATTCCAGGGGGCGGCATAACCAGGCTCGTTTGAGGGTGATATGGCATAAGGTGTAATTCCTTTGGATTTGTAAGCTTTGTAAAAAGCTGCAAGATAATTAGCGAAATCCTGATAACACTCCGGTTTGAGTTTTCCGTTTGATACTTTTCCGTTGCTTTTCATCCATGCAGGAGCGCTCCATGTAGAAAAAACTAATTTGTTGATATGATATTTATTTTTAGCCTCTAAAGTAAGCCATAATTGTCCGCGTCTCAACAAATCATCGGATTTATTGTTAAAATCAGAATCGCATAACTCGATGTTAATATCATCGTTAAGATTGAAGTCTTTATCTTCTTTATTCTCCCAATAATGTGGGAAAATCTCTCCTCTTAGGATGTTTAAACGCAATCCATCGTTACCGAACATTTTATCCATGACTTGTTTTCTGTTTTTGAAAGCGAACAGTTCTTTAGCCCAGCCAGCTTGGGCTATTCCAAATCCGTCTATTGTTTGTTCGCAATCGTTCCAGCTGATTACGATGCCGGAGCTTGGCGAATTATCTGAAATTTTAGTAGCAGGGTTGCTGAAACAAACTAGACTAGTAAATAGTGCACTTAAAATGGGGATGCAATGTAGTTTCATATTTTCAGAATCTGATATAAGGGAGGTAGCTTTTTCTTTGGTAAGACACCACCTCCCTAATTTTATTAATATCTATTTACCGATCACGCTTATGTTAGTCGATATCCCACCATATATGTGTGGTAACTTTGTCTGCTCCTTGTTGCTGATTCGCAGTATCTACATTTGCTCTGTTAATACTATATTCATCGGTAGGATAAGGGAGTCTCGTAGGGATAACTCCTGGGCTCATACTACCTGAATAATTGGTTGGAATAAGTTTGGGGTATCCGGTACGACGCCAGTTGGCATAACTTTCGTAACCGTTGATGAAAGTTGCTACCCAGTATTGCTCTCCGATAATTTGCAGTTTTTCCGTATTGTTTGCAGTACTGAATAGGTTCTGGGCTAAGTAAGTCTCGATTTCTTCATCTGTGATTTTACCTTGCGTTCCGTAAGCAATCTCCTGTTCTTTCATGGATGATGTGATGGCTTCTTTATAAAGAACCTCCGCGTTTCCGTTTGTCCAGTTTCTCAATACAGCTTCGGCTAGCAACAATTTCGTCTCAGATGGCATTAGGAAGATGGTAGGGGCATCCAATCTCAAAATTGTATTGATATTGAAGTTGGAAGTATTTTCTAAGCCGACAAAGCTTCCACTTGGGGCGTCTGCAATGGTATGACTATCGTAACCGTTAGGTAAACCAAATTGTTTGTCAAATTCAGTATTTCCGTCTTTCAAAGAGCAATATACATGAATACGAGGATCTTTTGTTTTTTTGAGATAATCCATGAATGTTTTCCCAATTTTGACTGCATCACTTTCGATGAAGTTGTCATCTAGATAACGGAAACTCAATGGATTTTTAAATGCATTTTTCCCGCTTCCGTCATGTCTCAGAAGGCATATATCTTCCGGTTGGCTCATTACGCCGATAGTTACGGCGTCGGCTACTGTCTGTTTTGCCAGGTCTGGAGCCACTTCTGACAGACGCATTCCTATACGAAGTAATAAGGAACCTCCAAACTTTTTCCACTTATTGATGTCGCCATCGTAGAATAAGTCACCGTCTATTGCCGGATTATTGGCATTTAGCAGGTTGACCCCGTCTTTGACTTGCTGAATCATATCTTTATAGATGGTCTCCTGATTATCATATTTCGGCTTATAGATTTGCTGATAGTATCCTAATCCTGCTTCAGAATAGGGAACATTGCCGTATATATCTGTCAAACGCTGGAACAGATAAGCGCCCCAGATTTTTGTTGCACCGAGGATATTGGAATATTTTGCATCTGACGAGGCTTTTTCTTCCAATTCGCGCCAGTTTTTTATCAGATCGCTATAAGTGTCGGTAAAGAAGGTGTTGGCGTAAGATTCCATCTGGTAATATTTGTCACCTGGCATATCGTTATTTAAGGAAGCGGCTTGCTGTACAAGCATCATGCAGGTTCCTACCTGAATGTTTTTAGCAATACCACCGGTAGTCGTATGTAATTGAGTATAGGTCAACAGAGGACCGGGCTCTATCGAGGTAGGACTGTTGGGGTCTATATTTTTCTCGGTGAAATCACAGGCATAAACCATACAAGTTAGCGTGGATGCCATCATTAGTTTTATTATATTGATCACTGACATAATATTTTTATTTAAAATTTGACATTCAGATTAAAACCTATGCTACGTGAGGCGGGTAGTCCGTAAGATTCGAATCCCTGTCCATTGTCGATATTGAAAGAAGATTCGGGATCTACCAAAGGTACTTTATCGTAGATATTCCACAAATTCCGTCCTACGACTGAGAGAGACAAGGCTGACAAACCTATTTTACGGATCCATTTTGTCGGGAAGTTATATCCGAAAGAAAGTTCGCGCAACTTAATGAAAGAAGCGTCATATATACAGTTCTCGGTAATACCTGACAATGCCATATAATATTTCATCGCTGTCACTTTTACATCATTTGGAGTTACACCGTCTTCTTTTACTCCCTGAGCGATAATACCTTCTTCGCGTCCTGGTAGCGTGTCTGCATGGCGTCCGAACATAATCATGTGTGCATTTGTTTGAGAATACATCTTTCCTCCGAATTTGCCATCAAGTAAGAAACTCAATGTGAATCCGTGACATTCAAATGAGTTGCTGAATCCTAATGTGTATGGATGCACGCTTTCGCCTAATTTCTCGATTTCTCCTTTCATAGGAAGTCCATTTTCGTACATGATTTCACCTTTGTCGTTGCGTTTGAAAGTTACGCCTCGGATAATCCCATAAGGTTGTCCTACTTGCTGGTAAATCCAAGCTGGGCCACAGTTGTCGCTATCGTGGCCAGTACGAGACTTTGCCAGTTCGAATTCGGTGACATCATCTGTTATGCGTTTAATTTCACTCTTGTTGTAAGCGAAGTTGAAGGAAGTGTCCCAACGAAAGTGAGATGAAAGAATTGGAGTGCCGGTAAGTAACAGTTCAATACCATGATTATTCACTTTACCCGCGTTTATTTTGACATTTCCATATCCTGACGCGGTTGATATACCTGCGTTTACTATATCGTCTTTAGTATTTCGTACATAGTATGTGAAATCAATGCCGAAGCGATTGTTAAAGAACCTGGCTTCAAATCCTCCTTCATACGAAATAGAAGTCAGAGGTTTTAAATTTAAGTTCGGAATAGTGCCATTGTCAATGGATCCAACAGGATATTTGCGATATGCATCCGCATAACTGTATGTCAATCCCAGTTGATAGGCTCCAACGGCGCCGCCGGACTGTGCCCATGAACCGCGTAGCTTGAGGTATGGGAACCAAGACGGCATCTGAATAGCTTCACTAAGGATAAATCCTAATCCGACGGAGGGATAAAAAATATGATTGAGAGAGGGACTCCCTTTCAAAAAAAGAGCGGAAAACCAGTCGTTACGTCCTGTTAAGGTCAAATATATCATGCTTTTATAAGACATTTCGGCTTGTCCGAAGAGGGAGTTGATGTAACTTTCAGAAGTAGAATGACCACCGGATTTTGTTTTTGTATTATTAATGGTGTTGAATCCTGGTACAACAAATTGGTCACCGTACGAACTTGTTGCATCTGACCAACTTGCCATTGTGTTCCAGCCAATAAATGCATCGACACTTACAAGGCCGTCTTTGAATGAGTTGGTATATCCGGCAATGGCTTCTGTGTTGAATTCACCGTGATATTCGGCACTATTGGATATATTACCTTCTTTTACAGCTCCGCGGGCTGTGCCCCAAGGGGTGACATTTTCGGCACGACGGTTAATCATATCACCGCCGGCACGTCCGCGTAGATACCAGTTTGGTGTAAAGTTGTATTGAACTTCGACGGAGCCAATAATACGGTCTTTAGCATCTTTTTGACTATTCTTGTAAACAACAAATAAAGGATTGATTACATAGCCTTGAGCGTTTACTTCATATTCCGTACCATCGTCGTTTGTAATCTTCATATCAGAAAGGCCGTAATTAGGTGCTAGTTGCCATAAAGAAGCATTTGCATTGGAGGTAATATCACCCAGGTTTGGACGGTTTTTGGCACGTTCGCGTACGTACATAATATTGGCCTTTAGTGAGAAGTGCTCGTTCATTCTAGAAGTCAGATTCAATGTAATATTGTTACGTTCCAGTTTGGAATTCGGTTGCATATCATGAAAACGTTGATCACCTGCACCAACACGGAACTGAATTTTTTCATTTCCGCCGGATACAGCGATGTTGTTAGTCACTGACCATGCATTGTCGTAGAAATCTTTGAAATTATTTCTTGCGGTTGGTGAATATGGGCGGGAAATTCCGTCATATTGCGTTACATTTGATCCGTCCATTTTGCTACCGAAGCTCATTACACTCATTTGCTTGGCTAATGTTGGAGCCAATTGGCTTATAGCCTGTTCTGGTGTCATTCCATATCCAGCTCCTGTCGCTATAGCCAGTTGATCAGGATTCATCCCATTTGCACCACAACCATATTCCCATTGGAGGTCATTATTCTTTAGGATGGGAGAGTCTTTAGTATAAGACATATTGTATTCTACTCTGACTTTTCCTGCTGTTCCTTTTTTAGTAGTAATGACAATTGCACCATTTGCTGCACGGGAACCGTACAATGCAGCAGCGGTACCTCCTTTCAGCACACTCATACTTTCAATGTCTTCACTATTGATAGATGAAATTCCGTCACCAGCATCAAAACCACCCCATTCTCCGGCTTGACCATAGTTTCCGTTATTCATAGGCACGCCGTCGATGACGTATAAAGGTTGGTTACTACCGTTCAAAGAACCGTTACCACGAATTGTTATACGGCTTGAACCCATGACGCCGGATGCTGGTTTCACTACATTTACACCTGCTACTTTTCCTACCAGACTGTTGGCTATATTGGAAACCTTGACACGATTCAACTCTTCGCTCTTGACTTCCGTTACGGAGTAAGCTAATGCTTTTTTCTCTTTTTTAATACCTAAGGCAGTGACAACTACTTCATCTACTTGGACAGAACTCTCCTGTAGAGTGACTTTCATGGGGGTATCTGTAGCCTTTTGTTCTACTGTCTGATATCCAATAAATGAAAAAATTAGGGTATTTCCTTTCTTTGCACGAATGGTGAACTGGCCGTCCATATTTGTGATTGTTCCAAAGGTTGTGCCTTTTATACTAATGCTGACTCCGGGCAGAGGCTCGCCGGAAGAGTCGGATACTATTCCTTTAATATCCGTTTGTTGGGCATGAAGTGAACTGCATATAAATAGTAGGCAGCACAATAATAAATAAGTAATGTTTTTCATTGCGAATATGATTTTAGTTGTTAAACTCTGGGAGCAAAGGTAGGGTAGTTTGCGGTGGAGGACAAATATGATTTTATCAAATACTAATACAAAATTAACAAAAAGCATAAAAATGAGTAAAAATAGGGGTTTAAACTC
>OAWO01000668.1_pt1 | contig 12336 bp, 10 predicted proteins | sample 1495421 | NCBI WGS metagenome assembly OAWO01 (sample SAMEA2580162, study PRJEB22360) | human gut metagenome | biome: human gut; feature: human-associated habitat; material: faeces | place: Denmark | collected 2008/2010
GGAAGCCAAGCATATGTGTATGCAGATGCGCGGAGTGGAAAAACAGAATTCCGTAACTACTACTTCCGACTTTACAGGAGCTTTTAATCAGGCTAAGACCCGTGAAGAGTTTATGAACCTGATCCGCCAGAGATGATAAACTCGGAGTTTTGATATTATACAGAATAATAACTATTTATTTCAATTACTTATATTTTAGTTTGGTTATATAGTTATAGTTATCTATTTTTGCCGCAGTAAGTAATACTTCGTAGCAAAATTCTATGTCAGCTACTATCAATGATTTAGCTTCATTTAATAAGTTCTTTACCGAGAATCAACATCGGTTTATCCGATTTGCATGGACTTACACCCGTGACGAAGTTGTGGCGGAAGATATTGTTATGGAGTCTCTGATGGCTTATTGGGAGAATCGGGATCATATGACTCCGGAAATCAATCCGGCTGCCTATGTACTTACTGTCGTAAAAAATAAATGTCTCAATTATCTGCGCCATTTACAGTTGGTTAATGACGTTTCTGACCGTGTCGCCTCACATTCTGAGTGGGAGTTGTCCAATCGTATTGCCACACTGGATGCCTGTGAACCCAATGCATTGTTTGCCAGTGAAGTGCAGGATATTATCGATCGTGTTATTTCCCGTTTATCTGCTACTACCGCCCGAATTTTTCTTTTAAGCCGTTACGACAACAAGTCCCATAAAGAAATTGCTGAAATTATGGGAATGACCGTGAAGGGAGTCGAGTTTCATATCTCTAAGGCTACCAAAGAGTTGCGTGTTGCTTTAAAAGATTATCTTGTCCTTTTTCCTTTCTTATGTGACTTTCTGTCCCGAAATTAAAAATAAAAAAAACTTTTTTACTAGGGGGATTAATTGTTGGCGTGTTATTATAATGAATGCAATTAAGACCGACTTATGAAAATAGAAAAAGAAATATTATATCGATATTTTAATGGAGACGCTACTCCGGAAGAAGAGCATAAAATCCGGCAATATCTTGAAGCTTCGGATGAAAACTGGAAAGAGTATTTGCGTGAGCGAAAGTTTTTCGATACCATTATATTGAAAGAACAGGTTGTGTCTGAGGAGAAACAGATGAAGCGCAGGCAGCTGATTCGGAAGATAAGTCTTGAATGCCTGAAGGTGGCCGCCGTTTTGTTGATTGCTTTTGGAACGGCATTTTTCTGTCCGAGAAGCCCGCAACTAAAAGTGTGGTAAATACTTTGAAGGGACAAATGGCCAATATAACCTTGCCCGACGGAAGCCGGGTGTGGCTTAACTCGAATACGAGAATTGAGTATTCGCAGCATTTTGATGATAAAAGGGAAGTGCAGATTGACGGAGAGGCTTATTTCGAAGTCGTACGGAATACCGGAAGACCTTTTATTGTTTATACTCCGGATGACGAACAGGTAGAGGTACTGGGTACTAAATTTTATGTAGAAGCATACTCAGGTACAAAGAAGTTTGAGACTGCACTGATAGAAGGCAGTGTTCGTGTCAGGGCAGCTAACTCCCAGTTCATATTGCAACCCTCTTATAAGGCAGTGCTGAAAGGAGGCAAGATGAGTGTAGAGAAGATCACTGATTTTGATATTTATCGTTGGCGTGAGGGACTGATCTGCTTTAAAAACAGACATTTTTCTGAAATACTGGAAGAGCTCAAAAAGTATTATGGAGTCCATATCCGGTTTGACGCAGCTAAAATAAATAACCCGGTGCTGACTGTTAAGTTCCGCTTGTCTGACGGCATTGAATATGCGTTGCGGGTTTTGCAGAAAGATGTGAAATTTAAATATGTGCGGAATGATGAAGAAAACACATTCGTTATAAAATAATTTGTTTAACCCTTAAAAACATACATGCAGCCTATGGAAAACACTTATTAAATCTAACCTGAAATAAAAAAGCCGGCAGGTACTGCAATACCTGCCAGCTAAAAGGAGAAACATTCTTCTTTTCCCTAAAAAGAAAAATATTAATCGAATTTATAAAGCAAAGATATGAAAAATACTCGTTGCACGGATTTTTGTGTACCTAAAAATTCGTCTATCAAACAATTATTAAAAACTATGAGAGTCACTATATTCTTACTTTTCTTTTGTGTGTTCAGCACAATCGCAGGTACTGTCAATTCTCAAAATGCCAAGGTATCGATACATAAAACTAATGTCCCTTTGGAAGAAATACTTAATGAGATCGAACATCAGACAGATTATTTATTTATGTATTCGAATAACATTGATGTGAAAGAACGTACTTCTATCCGCGTTTCGGAGAAACCGGTCTCGGAAGTTTTAAAGAAGTTGCTTGGAAACAAGATTGCTTATGAGATGGAAGGCATGCACATCATTCTATCAGATAAGAGAGAGAATCAAACTGCAATTGCCCAGCAGGCGAATAAGATCCAGGTGAAAGGTAATGTTACAGATATGGCCGGTGAACCTGTCATTGGCGCCAGTATATTGGAGAAGGGAACTACCAATGGTATCGTAACCGATTTCAACGGTGATTTCTCCCTGAATGTAAATCCCGGTGCCGTGCTGGTGGTTTCGTATATCGGTTACTCTGCACAAGAAGTAAAAGTCATCCCCGGGAAGGTGTTGAAAATAAAGATAAAAGAAGATGCGGAGTTGTTGGATGAAGTTGTTGTAGTGGGTTATGGAACTCAGAAGAAAGTGAATCTGACAGGTGCTGTGGAGACTGTCGATGCGGATGTCATCGAGAACCGTCCGATACGCAGCGCGACCGATGCCCTGCAAGGCACCGTATCCGGATTGACGGTAACTTCGGGTACAGGCAAGCCCGGAGAGTTTGCCTCTTTTAAGATACGAGGCAACACTTCTGTGAACAGTGCCGGCGCATTGGTGATCATTGATGGAATGCCGGGAGATATCAATACGGTAAACCCACAGGATATTGAAACAATCTCGGTTTTGAAGGATGCCGCTTCTGCCGCTATCTATGGTGCAAGGGCTGCGGAAGGAGTCGTGCTTGTCACTACTAAGAAAGGAACTTCGGAGAAAGTGAAAGTAGAGTATACCGGAAACTTCTCTTTCAATACTCCTACACGTCTGCCCGAAAGCAATACAGGACTGGATCATGCATTATTATCCAATGTCGCGTTTACCAATGCCGGACTGGCCGTTCCTTTTTCTCAAAAGGCAATCGATGCCATTAAAGATCCGAATACGATTGCCATCCCCAACGGTAAGGAGTGGACATACACTTCGGATATGGACTGGATTGACCTGATGATGGACCATAGTTTCCAGCAAACTCATAATTTAACCATTTCGAAAGCTTCTGATCGTTTGAAATACCTTTTCTCTATCGGTTGGCTCGATCAGAACGGAATGTTCTCTGAGTATGGGCCGGACAATTATGACCGGATTAATCTCCGTTCCAATATCAGTGTCGAGTTGATCAAGGACAAACTGTCACTGGACAGTCGCATCAGCTATTCACGTGGAGTGAATCTTTATCATGCTGCCGAGGGTTCCTGGTCGATTCCTTATATCACCTTTATACAAGCGGGTCCCAATATGCCTGTTTATGATCCCAACGGAAATTATTCGCGGCATCGTATGCAATTGAATCCGATACAGGCTCTGAAGGAAGGTGGCGAAGGGCGTACTCGCAATCAACGTATCGAGGGAGTATTTACTTTAGAGTATAAACCGGTGAAAGGTCTTTCTCTCCGGGCCGTAGGAGGCGCCAATATTTTGGATGGACAGAAGAAAGAATGGCGCAGAGCTTACGGAAAATATGGAGTGGATGGGTTTATTTTAATAGTTCGACCATGGTTTGATTTCAACAGCTTTTGGCCAGAAAAGCCCGAACTCGGTTACGCAGAACAACTCCCATCGACAATATCTGACCGGACAGTTGATTGCCGAATACAAAGGGGTATTTGGAAAACATGATATCAATGTCCTCGGCGGATGGTCGGCCGAAGAAAACCTGTATGAAGATCTTCAGGGAAAGCGTACCAATATTGTCGGCAATGAACTGCCTGCACTGAATCTGGGAGATACCGACGGATGGTCGAACGCCGCTGATGAAAATGAATGGGCGTTGCTCTCCGGATTTATGCGTGCAAGCTATGCTTTTGCTGCCAAATATCTGGTAGAAGTGAATTTCCGTGCGGATGCTTCTTCCCGTTTCTCAAAGAAAAACAGGTGGGGAGTGTTCCCTTCGGCATCTGTCGGATGGAGAATCACAGAAGAGAAGTTTATGCAAAATCAGCACATCTTTGATAATCTGAAATTGCGTGCTTCGTGGGGACAATTGGGTAACCAGAATGGATTGGGGCTATACGACCACATTGCCAGCTATAACATCAATGGATATTATCCTTTTAAGTCGGAATTGGGACAATGGGCGGTTATCTCGAAATTGCCTTCAGAGTCCAGAACCTGGGAAACTGTAGAGGTGAAAAATATTGCTGTCGACATGGCATTCCTCAGAAACCGTTTGACTGTAACGGGTGAATATTTTATTAAGAAGAACAAAGATATGTTGGTCAGCATCGAGATACCCAGTATAATAGGTATCGATGTGCCCACAGGAAACTACGGAGAACTTAAAGTAAAAGGCTGGGAAGTTACGGTCGGATGGCAGGATAAGATTAAGGATTTCTCTTACGGAGCCCGTTTTAATTTGTCGGATCAGAAAGATAAGCTGGTGGATTATGGTGTAGAATACAATGGTTTTGTGGCCGGTGTCAATCAGAAAGTGCAGGGGTATTCCCTGGGGTCTATCTTTGGATACCGTACGGACGGGTATTTTACTTCTGAAGAAGAGGTGAAGAATTCGGCTGCCTTCAATAAGGCCATTACAGGTGTGGGAGATATTAAATACATCGATAAAGACGGCGACGGAAAGATTTCGGCTCCCAATGATCTGGAATATCTGGGAACTACGACTCCCCGTTATACATTCGGGTTGAATCTGACTGCCGCATGGAAAGGATTCGATCTGGGAGTGTTATTGCAGGGGGTAGGCAAAAGAAATTTTTATCTGTCGAGCGAAGTGATGAACCCGTACTACGCTACCTGGAATAACTTCTCGTATAAAATGCATAATGACTATTGGACTCCGGAGAATCCCAATGCCGCATTCCCCCGCTATTACGCCGGTGCCAATCATAATTACCAGATATCGGATCATTGGCTGCAGAATGCCGCTTATGTTCGTTTGAAGAATCTGCAATTGGGCTATACGATAAGTCCGAAGCTTACTAAGTCATGGGGGATTCAGCGTTTGAGAGTCTACTTTAGCGGTGATAATCTTTGTGAGTATAGTAAACTGAACGATAATTTCGATCCGGAACTGTCTGATATTAACGGATATGTATATCCTATTATGAGAAACTTTTCTTTTGGAATCAATGTGACACTTTAATTCTTGGAGTAAGATGAAAAATATATATCTTTTTTTGTTAAGCGTAGTAATTCTTTGCAGCTGTAACGATTTCTTGGATCGTGAACCTAAAACAAATTTGTCTCCCGGCAGCTTCTGGAAGTCGGAAGAAGATTTAAGATTGGCAGCGAACGTGTTTTACCAGAATATGAACCGTTCTTATACGCTGGATAATCAGAGTGCCGACGGTTTTGCCAATGTAGGAAACCTGGTAAGTTCCGGAACACACGCTCCAGGCAATACTGATGGGATATGGACCACAGCCTATAAACAGGTACGACATGCTAATAATTTTCTGGAGAATTATGAGAAAGCTGAGGTGAGTGAGGCCACAAAGAACCGTTATGCAGGTGAAGCCCGTTTTTTCAGGGCATATTTCTATTTCAATCTGGTGAAGCGGTTTGGAGATGTTCCATACGTATTGCGTACACTCGATATGGACTCGGAAGAGCTGATGGGACCGCGTGTACCCAAAGAGCAAGTGATTGCAGGCATCATAGAAGACCTGGAGTTTGCCGAAACACATATTCCACTGAAAAGTAAGTTGCCTACAGATGTAGGACGTTTGACTAAAGGAGCCGCTCAAGCCATGCTTGCCCGTGTGGCGCTTTATATCGGTACCTGGAATAAGTTTCATGGTAGCGGAGAGTATAAGAGCTATCTTCAAATAGCTAAAGAAGCCAGCAAGCGACTGATTGACTCTAAAGAATATTCGCTGTACGCCGATTACCGTAATCTGTTTTTGCTTCCGGGCGAAGATTCGAATGAACATATTCTGTCATTTCGTTATTCTGCCGAAGCCGATACGTACAATCCCCGTATCCGTGCTACAATAGCCGACTTGTCTCATAGTCCGACGAAGGTATTGGCTGATGCTTTTCTTTGCAAAGACGGACTTCCTCTTGAGAAGTCGGCCTACCGGGTGGAATATCTTCCTGCGGGAAAAGAGTTCGAGAATCGTGATCCTCGCATGGCATTGACTATCTGGAAACCCGGCGATCCTTTTTTAGGCAAACCGTTTGTGCCTAATCTCACGAGCCAGACACGTACCGGATATATGTTTAAGAAGTATGGCGACGAGGAGTCTTACTCTAACATGAAGTCGCGGATTGATGAGATTCTGATTCGTTATGCATAAGTATTGCTGACCTTTGCCGAAGCCAGTTTCGAACTGGACGACCGGATTTCCGATGAAGACTTGAACCTCTCTGTCAATGCACTCCGTAATCGTTTCGAGGGAGATCCTAACCGGCTGCCGGATCTGACCAATGCTTTTGTAGCAGAACACGGGTTAAGCATGCGTGATGAGATTCGCCGTGAGCGCAGAGTGGAGCTTGCCGCCGAATCGTTCCGTTATGACGATATCATTCGTTGGAAAACGGCAGAAACGGAGTTGCCTGCCGCTATCTTGGGTGCCAAGTTCGATCCGGAACTCTATCCGTCCACAGTTCCCGGTAAAGATGTCATTCTGGATAAGAACGGTTTCATATTGGTACAGAATGCCGAAAGCCGTACGTTTGATAGTTCGAAAGATTATCTTTTCCCTTTGCCGCTGCGCGAAGTTTCGCTGAATCCGAATTTGAAGCAGAATCCTAATTGGTAATTAGTTTCTGGTAAAGTGATTGTTTGGAGAGGAGCGTTCGTCAAGCGCTCCTCTTTTGAATGGTCTTATAAAAAAATGGAAACATGAAAAGACTGATTTTACCAATTGCATGTGGCATTTGCACTGTTACCTCTGATGCACAGACCGACAAACAACCGCATCCCAATGTGATCTTCATTTATGCAGACGATTTGGGATATAAGGATTTGAGTTGTACCGGAAGCCGTTTCTATGAAACTCCTCATATCGACAAGCTGGCAAGAGAAGGAGTTTGTTTTACTCAATCCTATGCCGCATGTCCGGTTTCGTCGCCGTCCCGGGCTGCTCTGTTGACCGGTAAATACCCTGCCCGGATCAACCTGACCGACTATATTCCCGGAGACCGGGCGTACGGTCCTCATAAGAATCAGCGGTTGGCTTCTTTGCCGTTCAATCTCCATCTGTCGAAAGACGAAATAACGATGGCCGAGGCCTTCAGGCAGAACGGATATTCTACCTTTATGGCAGGCAAGTGGCATCTGGCCGAGTCTGCCGAATACTATCCTGAGCAGAATGGGTTTGATATTAATATCGGAGGAAATAATACGGGGCATCCCTCCAAAGGATATTTTTCGCCTTATGGTAATCCACAACTGAAAGACGGTCCCGAAGGAGAGTATCTGACGGATCGCCTGACTGATGAAGTGATCCGTTATATCTCGGAGCCTAAGGAAAAGCCGTTCTTTGTCTATCTGTCCTATTATACGGTTCATCTGCCCTTACAGGCAAAAGCGGAAAAGATAGCCAAATACCGGAGAAAGTTGAGCCGGGCGGTTCCTGCGGATTCATCTTTTGTGAAAAAAGGAGAGACGTATCATAAACTTGTGCAGGACATTCCGGCTTATGCCGCGATGGTCGAGAGCCTGGACGAAAACATAGGACGCCTGTTAGATACCCTGCATCGGTCGGGACTCGATGAACGCACCATTGTTGTGTTTACGTCCGATAATGGGGGAATGGCCACCAGCAATACTACTCGTAATATCCCGACCTCCAATCTGCCTTTGCGTGCCGGAAAAGGATATTTGTACGAAGGAGGCATCAAAGTGCCTGCCATCATCCGGTGGAGTGGACACCTGAAAGGAAGACAGGTTTCGGATACTCCGATCATCGGTACGGATTATTATCCGACTTTGCTCGATCTTTGCGGATTGCCTCTACTGCCCGGACAACACGTGGACGGAGTTTCCATGAAACCCGTCTTACAGGGCGGACGGCTGTCCAGACCTTCCTTATTCTGGCATTATCCTCATTATAGCGGTGGACTGGGTGGTCGGCCTTCTGCGGCTATACGTGAGGGGGATTATAAGCTTATTGAGTTTTTTGAAGACCATCACGTCGAGTTGTACAATGTGATTCAGGACGAATCCGAAGAGAAAGACCTGTCACAAATATACCCTGAGATAGCAGATGGACTAAGGAAGAAACTATATTTGTGGTATAAGGAGGTCGGTGCCCGAATGCCTGTTGATAATCCCCACTATGTTTCTCCTGTGAAGGATTCCGACTCTTTTGAAAATAAATAATCGTTTGTACTTAAAATATAACAGATATGAAATTCGTTACCTTATCATTGTTAGCCACTGCGTTGACTGTTGGCGGAAATGCCGCCGAGCAGGCACGTTCCTCCAAGCAGCCCAATATCTTATTTATTCTGGCTGATGACTTTGGCTGGAGAGATCTGGCATGTACGGGCAGCCGTTATTATGAATCGCCCAATATCGATGGAATCGCCCGTAATGGCGTGAGGTTTACCCAAGGATATGCAGCCTGTCAGGTGTCCAGTCCTTCCCGTGCCAGCATTATGACAGGCAAGTTTACCGCCCGCCACGGAATAACCAATTGGATCGGTGAAGGAAGTGGAGAAGAGTGGCGCAAGATGGGAAGACATTCCAAGCTTCTTCCGGCCCAATACGTATGGCAATTGCCCAAAGAAGATATTACTCTGCCCGAAGCATTGAAAGCCCACGGTTATAAAACGTTTATGGCCGGCAAATGGCATTTGGGAGGTGAGGGTTCTTATCCCGAAGATCATGGTTTCGATATCAATATAGGCGGGCATGAAGCGGGAGGTCCTTATCCCGGCGGCTATTTTGCTCCCTATGGCAATCCGAAAATGAAAGAAGGACCGGATGGTGAGAATTTATCCATGCGTCTGGCACACGAGACAGCGTCGTTTATCGAAACCCATACCCGCCGGAATAAAAAGCAGCCTTTCTTTGCTTTTCTCTCTTTCTATGCTGTGCATGCGCCGATTGAGACCACTGAAGCCAAGTGGAGGCATTTCCGGAATAAAGCAGATTCGATGGGGATCGCTCCGATGGGGTTCGAAGTAGATCGTACATTGCCTGTACGTTTGCAGCAGGATAATCCCATATATGCCGGACTGATACAGCAGATGGACGATGCCGTGGGAGTGGTGCTTGCCAAACTGCATGAGTTGGGTTTGGATGAAAATACGATTATTGTGTTCACCAGTGATAATGGCGGAGTGTCTTCGGGCGATGCATACGCTACCTCTAACTACCCTCTTCGCGGCGGAAAAGGGCGGCAGTGGGAAGGTGGAATACGCGTACCGTTATTTATCGATTTTCCGGGTAATACTTTAAAGGGAGATTCGTGCGTGGTGCCTGTCACCGGTGCCGATTTGTATCCTACTTTTCTCGATATGGCAGGCATCCCATTAATGCCCGGCCAACATCAGGACGGTGTAAGCCTGCTTCCTCTGTTACAGGGCAAGAGCATCCCCGAGCGTGCTTTATACTGGCATTATCCTCATTATGGCAATCAGGGTGGCGAACCTTCTTCCATCATACGGCAAGGCGACTGGAAGCTGATTCATTATTACGAAGACGGCAGGGATGAACTTTATAATCTGCGGATAGACGAAACCGAGTCGGAACCACTGAATGTGCAATATCCCGAAAAGGTGGAGTTCTTGAGTAAGAAGCTGTCTGTATGGCTGACTGAGGTAGGGGCCAGATATCCTGAACTCGATCCTCAATACAATCCGGTAGCGGAGGCTCTCTATAAGAAAAAGACTCGCGAAAGAATGATGAAAACCTTGGAAGCTACCCGCAAGAAGCAGTTAGGCAAAGATTTCAAGCCTAATGCAGACTGGTGGGGGAGCGAAACGAAAGATTAAGGACGGGAAATTATGAAAGAGCGGAATCGGATGGTCAGCGCAGCACCACCCGGTCGCCCAGTCGTTTGGCCATCAGATTCTGTATCTCCTTCATCTCCTTGTACCGTTGCATGACAGCGTCGCACTGGGCGTTGTCATTCGCAATCGAAGGATCTTGCAGGGCATACATGATGTGCTTCAGCTCTTCTGCGACAATGGCGTTCTTGAAGTTAATCATCAGCATCGGGACCATCTCGTACAGCCGTTCTTCATCCGTCACCAACTTCTGTGTTTTGGAGTGATACTTGCTCAGTTGATACCGGTCACTCGCCAGTTCGGTGGCTATCGTACTGATTTTCGGATCGGGGTGCGCCACGAAGAAGCGTTCGGAAGCGAACTCCTGATCGTGGATATGTTCGGAGGCCTCCGAGAGGATACGGCGGTGGAGGGGATTATGGAAAGCCAGTTCGTCCTCCTTCAGGTCATTGATGACATACTCGACAACGGTGACCGGGACTTCGTTGCCTTCTTCATCCGTTAAGTTACACATCACCTTCTCTCCATAGCGCACAATCATCTGAATAATCAGGCGCTCGTATTTATAAAACTCTTGTCCCTCTTTACCTTCCTGTGGGATGAACGATTGGTAGGTGTCTGCCTCCATTTCTTCGGGAGGGAAAGGAGGAGGCATTTCGCCCGGTTGCGGCGTCGGGGCATTATTGGAGGCTATGGGTTTATTCCCCTTCTCGGCCTGAAGTTCCCTGCGCTTGGCCACTTCGGATACCAGTAACTTATCTTCTATCCGCAGCAACTGCCCGCACTCCTTGATGTACACATCCCGGACGATGGCTTCGGGAATCACCGCAATGCTGCGTACGATGTCGTTGATCAGCTCGGCACGTTTCATCGGGTCCTTGCCGGCATCCTCCATCAGCAGTTGTGCCTTGAAGCGTATAAAGTCCGTCTCGTGTTCCTGTATGAAGTTCTGAAACTCCGTAGCGTTGTGCTTCCGTGCAAAAGAGTCCGGGTCGTCTCCGTCGGGTAAGAGGCATACTTTGATATTCATTCCCTCTTCGAGCAGCATGTCGATCCCCCGGATAGAAGCTTTGATGCCCGCCATATCACCGTCATAAAGCACCGTGATGTTGTTGGTGAAACGGTGGATCAACCGGATCTGCCCCGGTGTAAGAGAAGTACCGGACGAGGCCACCACATTCTCTACTCCCGACTGGTGCATCGATATAACGTCCGTATATCCTTCCACAAGGAAGCAGCGGTCCTGCTTTACGATGGCCTGCTTGGCAAAGTAGATGCCGTATAGTTCGTTGCTTTTATGATAGATTTCCGATTCGGGAGAGTTGACGTACTTGGCAAGTTTCTTGTTCTCCGTGCTGAGCACACGTCCGCCGAAGGCAACCACTTTGCCCGAAAGCGTGTGAACGGGAAACATGACACGTCCCCAAAAGCGGTCGCGCAACTTATGGTCGTCCGTTTCATAACAGAGTCCGGTCTTTACCAGGAACTCTTGTTTGAACCCTTTGCGCAATGCCTCCTGTGCCAGTGCATCGCGCCCCTCGGTGCTGAAACCCAACTGGAACTTATCAATAATATCGTCACGGAAACCCCGTTGGCGGAAATAAGCCAGTCCGATGCTGCGTCCGTCTATATGGTTTTTCAGGATATTCTGAAAGTAGTCGCGGGCGAAGTTGTTGACAATGAACATACTTTCGCGGTTGCTTTGCACCTCTTTCTCTTCATTGGTCAGCTCCCGTTCCTTGATTTCTATGTTATACTTCTTGGCCAGGTAGCGGAGTGCCTCGGGATAGGACATCTGTTCGTGTTCCATGATGAAGTGCACCGCGTTGCCGCCCTTGCCGCAACTGAAACACTTGCAAAGTCCCTTGGAGGGAGACACGCTGAACGAGGGAGTTTTCTCGTTATGGAAAGGGCAAAGTCCCACGTAGTTCACACCGCGTTTGCGCAGCGTGACGAAGTCCGAAACCACTTCTACGATTTGTGCGGCATCGAGTATACGGTCTATGGTTGCCTGATCTATCATTGTTTTATCTCCTTGCGGATGCAAATGTACGTGATATTTCTTGGATAATCAAATGACTTTTCAGTGGATTCGACAGGACCTGCCG
>OAWO01000682.1_pt1 | contig 12163 bp, 15 predicted proteins | sample 1495421 | NCBI WGS metagenome assembly OAWO01 (sample SAMEA2580162, study PRJEB22360) | human gut metagenome | biome: human gut; feature: human-associated habitat; material: faeces | place: Denmark | collected 2008/2010
CTTTTTTAAAAAAATTAGAGCTTAATTTCAAATTCTTTTAAGACATCTCCGTACAAACTTTCAACCGTAAAACACAATTCTTCGACTTCATTTTCTGGAATTTTTTCAACGACTTTTTTTGCTTTTTTGTAGTCGTTTAATTCGTCTTCGTCAATTAGTTCGGATAGTTCTTCAATTAATTTATCAAACATAATTAATAACTTTTCTTTAACAACTGGAAATTCATTTGCGTAGGAAATAGCTTCAAAAATTTGTCGTCCATAGTCTTCTACTTCTGTCATTATTTCTTGTTCATTCATTTTTTCATTCTCCTTTTCCTTTGAATTTGTTTTTAAAACTGTCTAATTTACTTTCCTTTTTAGGTTTCTTTTTTTGTTTTTCTTCGTGCTTTTTTAGCTTCTTGAATTTCAGTTTGTAGCTTTGATTTTGTAGGTTCAAGATTTTTTCTTTTCTCTAATTCAAGGTCAATTTTTTCAATTAATCCTCTTGCAGTTTTTTGGATATTTTCCATAACTCCTTGTAATTCTTCGTTAGAAATTTTATCCAATCCCCATGAATTGAGATAACCTATTGTATATTTTGAGGTATCGATATCATAGTTATTTGCGACAATATAAGCGGTAGATTCTGCTTCTAATTCTTGTAAAGTATATTGTTTATCTCCGAAAATTGCTTCTGATTTTGTGTGTAATTTTGAGTGAGTAACTTCATGAATAAGGGTATGAATTAAGTCTGCACCATGTAGGTTTGCATTGATAAAGATACAGTTATCTTGTGGGGAATAAAATCCGTCAACTTCTAAGGGTTTTAATCCGATTTTTACTTCGCTGACTTCTGATAAAGCCATAAATAAATCTTTTGTATTGTTAGGGTCTTGATTGAGATATTCCACTTGTTTTGGTAGATTTTCATACTCGACTAGTTGCTTATCTTCAAAGACTGTTCCTATACTAAATCCTTTAAGTTCTTGAACTTTTTTCCCTTTTTCGTCAAGAACTGGTTTGCCATTTTCGTATTTATTTCTAAAGTTTGGCATGAGGATTTTATAGCCATGTTCGCCTTTTTTTATGTGGTAGCCTTGTTCTTTCCACTTTGTAAATGTACCAACATGTCCGATATTTGGTTTTTGTTTTTGGAGCATTCGGATATTTCTACTAGAATATCTCGGACACTTTGCGACAAAATCAAGATAATTTTTAAACATTTCTGAATTTTTATAGTCGCTAATTTGTTCTTTTAAAAAGCTAGAGAGCTTCGTTGTATCTTTTTGCGCTAACAGACTTTGAATATCTTCTTGTGCCATTTTAACATCTCCTTTTATTTAAAATCATCTACTGCTTTTTGCGCTTCTTTTTCTTTGGCTTGTTGGTCTTTCAGAATGTCAGAGATTTTGTTCTTGTCTTTGTTGGCATTGTCAATCTCTTTATTTTTATCATCAACGTGTTTGCCTTTGTCTGGTGATTTGTCATTTTTGTTCAAGTCATCAAGCTGTTTATGCAAGTCTGAAAGTTGTGTGTTCTTTCCGTCCAGTTGTTTTTGAGTATCTGATATGGCTTTTTTCAACTCATTCACTCTGTTTGTGAGGGCTTGCTTTTTATCGTCATGTTCGGCTTGCTTTGCTTGTTTGTCTAGTGCTTTGTTTGCAAAGAATTTGAGTTGTTCATTTGCCGAAGCATATTCTTTTTCGTCTATGAATAGCTTCACAATTCTATCTGACAAGGCTTGACTATCAACGGACTTGATATTCTTTTTGAGAAAATCAATATCTTTGTTAAGCAAAGCTAATCGCAAGTCTAAGCTAATGCTTTCTTTTTTAGAGGTAATATTTGCCTTTTTAAGCTCGTTTAAGGCTTTTTGTTGCTCTTTGTTGTTCATTGTATCGATTTTATCTAAAACGTTTGTGATAGCTTTTTTATCGGCTTTTAGTGCATTCACAAATTGTCCATTTTCAAGATACATATTAACAATATCTTTTTTAGGATAATCAAACTCTTTCATCTTTTGTGCGACTTTATCGTACTTTTCACTCGTTTCTAATTGTGAGAGTAGCAATTCTTGTGAGAGTTTGGTTTGTTGCTTATTCGCTTGGTTAATGGAATGATTGATTGTAAAGCCTGTTCCTAAGACACACACTGTTAAGACGGTAAAACCTATCATAGTAACGGATTGAATAGACAATTGTTGAAATTTAGGTTTGTCCTTTTTAGATTTTTTATTGATACCCTCTGAAATAACCTCATTCTCTTTAGTTGGTTTTGGTGGCTTGGTTTGTTCAAACTTAACTAATAAAGCTTCAAAATCGGTATGTTCTGATACTGGCAACTCAATTTTTTCAGTATGAATTAGTTTTCCGTCTTTTGTGTACTTTGAGATTACGACACTTTCATTATTCAAGTATTTTATTTGATAGTTTACAGTTTGAACAAGGTTGACAAGAGCCGAAAAGGTTAGATTGTCTTCTGGTTTCTTTTTAAAGGATTCAATGCTTGTTTCCGAAAAAACGTATTTAAAAGGTTTATCGCTTTTATTCATCATGATTATCGCCCCTACTATTTAAACCTAGAAGCTCGATTGCTTCTTCTACACTAACGTTAGATTGTTTCAACTTATCAATTAGATAATCTTTCTCGCTATCTTCAATCTTCTTTTTTAGTTCTTTAAGTTCTTGATTGATTTTATCTTTTTTTTTGAGTAAGGCTTCTTGTTGCTTAATTAGTCCTTGTTTCTTTTCTTGTAAGGTTTGATTATTCATTTTAAAATCTCCTTTATCTTCTCTTTTTGAGTACCTGCATAGGCTTCGTTTTCATGAATGAAAGTTGGTACGGTATGGATATTGTATTCATCAATATATTTGCGATTTTTTTCTTGATTAAGATTGATAAACTGTACATCATGATTAATTAAGTTGTGCAGATAGACTTGTTTAAATATTTTTTTACAATCTTTGCAATCATCACGATAAAAGAAGTTGATTTTATCTTCTTTTATCGTTGTGATAACTGCTTTACTATGCTCTGTTTGATAAAAATTAAATCCAATTCCAACTATGCCAGCGATACATAAAACCAATAGAATTTTAATTATCTTTTTTATCAAGTTGTTGTAACTCCCCTAACATTTTTAATTCAACAAAAACATTCTTGTCAGTATCGAAAGTGGCTTCATATTGCCATTTTGCTTCGGTTGGATAGTTATTATCAATCACTATTTCATTATCAATAATCACTAACACCTTTTGTTTTTTATCGCTGGACGGTTCAAAATAGACTTGTGGCTTGCCTTTGATTTTTGAAACAGACTTGACAGAAGCGTTATATGTTGTAGCTTCTTTGGGTAAAATCGCTTCTAAGGCTTCCTCTGTGGTAAATTTGCTTGCTTTTTCTCGTCTGTCTTTAATGCTGTCTTTTTTTGTATCATAGTCAAACAGACTTGAAAATACGACATTTGTCGCTTTTAACAGTTGCTCGTTAGCATTGTCATTTTTCTGTTTGTATAACTCGTTATACTTGCTATCTAGTGCTTTATTTTCCTTTGTGAGAGTAACTATTTTTTGGTCTTTATCTCCAATTATTTTATTTGTAGAATTTACTAATGTTATATAAAACACCAACATACCAACGAAACAGAATATACAAGCACCAGATATTATTTTCATAATAAATATTTTCTTTTCCATAATTTACTTTCTCCCTTGAATGAAGTTCACTTGTGCGACTGTTTCTTTACTGATAACACGCCAACTTCTTAATCCGCTTCCTGCTTTTACCACGTTTGTTTCACTTACTAGGATAGAACCGTCAGGGTTGACATACTCAACAACGGCAATATGCCCTGCGGTTGGGTCAGAACCTGCTAAACCACCATGGAAACTTGCGCCCCAACCAATATGTGGCTTGCCTTTTTCTACTTTGTAGCCCTTTGCTTTAGCATTTTCGCCCCAATTACCGCCATTTCCACTATCTCCGCTAAACCATTCAATCGGCATTCCAATTTGTGCAAGGCGATTATAAGCGCCCCACGTACATTGTCCGAACGGATAAGAATTACCAGCATAGTTTTTATCGTCTGGCATTGGAAGTGTCAATTTACCAATATATTCTGGCGGTAAGGTTTGAGTAGGTGCGCCATTTTTTCCAGTAACTTCTCCGCTAGGATTAGGGTTTACAACGCAACCGTCCTCATCAACATCAACACCTGCGGTATTTTTAGATTCATTTTTGTTTGGAATTTTATCAGTTGGTAATTTTGGTATTGGACTGTTAGCTTTATACGGTGCTTCTCCGTATTTTTCAATGGCTTCTTTATCAATCCATTTAAATTTTTGACCTAGTGAGTTATATGCTCCAATTAAAGAAACAAGATAATTAGGGTCGGTTGCCCAACCACCATTAGCGATTGCCATTAAAGTTGCTTTTCCGTCTGGGTTATTAATTGCTCCTTTATAAAGGCTTTGATGTGCCATAAACTCGGATTTGCCAACTATGCCTGCGTTGTAATCCTTAAAGTAAGTGTATGCTCCGCCTGTGTTATCTCCTACGCTCGTTCCTGCTTTCGTTCCTGTTATATCGACTGCATCGTTCCCATAAGTCGCAAGCGTAACTGGAAAATCTTCTTTTTTAGAGGTCTTAACGCCCCCCATATTGTGGGCTTTCCATAGGGAAGTTCCGCTAGGGTTAGTAAAGTTAAAACCATTTTCAACCATTGATTGAGCTATACTTGCGGACGGTAGGAAACCGCCTGCTTTCCATGAGAGAATGTAGGCTTCTTTATGGCTTTTAACAAAGTCTTCAACGCTTTTAGGAACTTTCTTTAAGTCCTCGGTTGTAGTGCTGTCACTATAACTAGGGTGTGAACATTGGTCGTTTTTCACTCCGATAAATAAAGAAATAATCATGATAACTACCACTATTGCCCCAATAATAGCAATAAGAGGAATAGACAAGGTACTAACAAAGGCGATTACTGCTGTTATGATAGATTTTGTAACAGCAATACTATTGGCGATAGCTTTTTCTAACAGTATCTTTGCTTGGCTAGCTGTCTTTGCATTAATGCTGGTGGCTTGTTTGCCTGCAAACGTGGCATTCTTTTTCTGTGCTGGTCTAAAGTATTTTTTTAACCCTTTTTCTGTCTTAAAACCATGTTTTTGCGCTAATCTTTTTTCCAGTCCTTGTTTTGTAAGAAAACCTACTTTTTTAGCTGGTTTTTTTAATGTTTTAACTAAGTAGCTAGTGGATTCTTCTTCCTCACTACTGCTGTTATCTGGTTCAATATCATGATAGGTTTTGTTTTTTTAACTAATTTTCCAGTTTTATAAAAAGGTTTTCGTGGTTTAAGCTGTTTGCTTTTTCTGTCAATTGCTTTAACTGGCTTAATCTTTTTAAGGTTCTTGGTACTTTTAAACCGTTTAAAATCGGCTGGAATACTAGGTTTCTTTTTTAGTACGTATTTCTTTTTAAAGAATTTATTATTGTCTGTATCATGAAGGGCTTTTTTTAGGTTATCATTATTTTTAAACCTAAATTTTTCTTTAGATTGCTTGTCATTCATACTAAGACCTCGCTAATCTGTCTGCATGATTTTATACAGTTCCGTTGTTTTAGGGATAGTGTTTTCAAAAGGAACAATGGTATTGCCTGCTATGATTAGTCCACTTCCTTTTGCTGGTGTTCTTAAATATTGTTCTTGTTGTTCCGTGATATTGTAGTGTTGTTTGATGATTTCAATGGCAAATTTTTTCTGTTTGAGTAGCACTAAAAATTCAGAGTTGAAAAACATTGCACGTCCTTCTTCCGTAGCTAGGACGGTTTCAATGGATTGTGTAATACCTGTTGGATTTCCTCCGTATTTCCGTATTCTCGCCCAAACATCTTTAAATTTTTCTCGTGAGGATTCACTAGAAGCACCAGAGAGCAAAACTTGAATTTCATCAAAATAAACCCATGTGGTAACTCCTTTAGCTTTATTTTCTACTACACGTTGCCAGATCTTTTCTTCTATCGCCATAAATCCAAACGGTTTAAATTTATTTTTAAGTTGACTGATATTATAAACAATTAAACGTGAATTAAAGTCAACGTTCGTTTCGTGAGCAAATATATCCATAGAGCCTGTGATATAGAGTTTTAGCTTGTAGGTTAAATCTCTTGCTTCGTCATTATCAATGGTTTGTAGGACATCAAACCAATTGTGAAGTGTAGGATTACTGTACTCTTTATAGGTTGCAATCGTTATCTCATCAATAATGGATTCTTGAATTTCTGTGATGTTTTCAAAAAGAGAAGAAAACAGACTGACAAGAAAACTCGATTTTAAGCCGACTGGTTCATCATCAGAATCCAGTAAATTTTCATCTGGTAAATCTAAGATATTGATATGATGATTTGTTTTTGGCGCTATTTTAATCAATTGACCGTCTAAAAGGTTAGCTAGTTCATCATATTCATTGTCAGGAGATAGAATAATTACTTCGTCTTGCGGATTTTTCAAGAGCGTTGTAATGATTTCATATTTTGCAGTCATTGACTTACCAGAGCCAGAAAGCCCTGTAATAATACCGTTTGAATTATCCATGCTCGGGTCTCTACGGTTTATCGCAATGATATTATTAGAAAATAAGTTTATTCCATAGAATTTACCTTTTTTATGGTTAATATCAACTGTTGTGAAAGGGGAATTGATAGATAAGTTAGGTGTAATTAAATCACGTTGGAATGTCTTCTCACAATCTGTGAAGTTCATTCCAATAGGCAAGATAGAATTTAAGGCTTCTTCTTGTAGATAGCCTAAAGAAGAGAAGATAGCCCCATATTTTTCACCAATCGCTTTTATAATCCTTATGTTTTCGTCTCTTTGTTCTATTGTTTTTCCTGTAAGATAGACTAAAAAGATTGAAGAAAATTGCTTATCGCCTGTTTCACGTACAAAGTTGATTACTTCGTCTAAATCGCCCTGCGCTTCTTTTGAAGTCCGTCCAATAAAATCTGGAGAATAGCCCTCTTTAACAGCAATTTTTTGTTGCTTGATTATCTCACTTTCAACGCTTGTCGCCTGCGCTCGCAAACGTTTATTTGTTTCAATAATAGAGTAAGGTTGTGCTTGAATCGTAATGACTAACTCTTGTCCGCATTCTGCTAAGTCTTTAAATAGATTATCGGATAATTCCATTGGAAAATCCTTTAAGAAAAGAATTTGATTGAAGCGGTCGTCTATTTCTACCCCTGTTTTACTAAATTTAAGGGAACTAGGAGCAATTAAATCCTTAGTAGTAAGTATAGAACGCCTTATATCATTGAAATTGCCATATAAAGGCTTATCATAATTAAGCATTTTATTCATTACAGAAAGACGTTCAAGCCCATCTAATGGCTTAATAGGAACTTCGATAGAAGCTAGTGTGCTTGACATCAAGTTTCTTGTGTTTTCTAGCTTGCCTAATGCCTTTTTCTTGTCCTCTGCATTGGTAGAAATAGTAATGTATCTATCAATCTGATAGTTGTTTAGCCCTTTTTGATAGTTAAGGTTAATCAACTCATTTAATTCTTCTCTTAAATAGTCGTATGAATCGCCCTGTAAAGGAAATTCATTTTTTTCTTGATACGTTTTTTCGTTTACTTTAGAAACCAGTAATGTTAATTGGAAATGCTCGTTATCAGATAACGTATTTATCATTGTGTTGTATTTTTGAATGATATTTGTTTTTTCTTCGTTTGGTGCGGTCGCATAATTTGTAGAACCTAGTTCATAGGTCATTGAATAATTGTCATCAACAATATTCATCAGTCCATTTTCAAAAAGAGAGGTGTATCTTAGTGTGTTTTGACTGGAACTACTTTTTGCTTTTTGCGCATTCTTTTTCAATCGGTTTAATCGTAGCTTTTCAGTCTTCGATAAAGGTGTCTGTTTCTTTGACTTTTTTTGATTGAATAAACTCTTTACGTTCATATTGCACTATCCTCTCTGTTTGATATGTTCTTTTTATAGGTTTCTTTAAATAATTCCATTTCAGTTTGAACCAACGGTCGCCAGTTAGTCCGTTTATTTTTACTAAAGAAACGAAAAAACTAATAAATAGAAGCAACATTAGTGGAAACTCAAAGAAAAGACTACTAATGTGTAGGAAAAAATTATTTATCATGATTAAGCCAGTAACACCAGCTATACTTAATAAGAAAATGAATTGACGGAACGTTAAACCAGCTACCTTGCTTTTAATTTTTGAACCGTCTTTATATACCTTGATATACATACTAACCTCCTAATCCAACGACAGCTTTTGCATATTTTTCAGACTGCAAAATTAAGACAGCAACGATAATAGGTTGAATTAAAGAAACGAATCCCCCAGCAATTGACCCTTTTGGGTCTGGTGCTGAAAATGAATTACTTAATCCTAAAATTATGAGAATGACAAATCCTTGTAGTGCCTTAGCACAGTATTGCTTGGCAAAGCCTACTCCAATTGAGCGATATTCACTAGAAGCAAATGAAGAAAATGCAATAGGTGCGAGTATGGTATACACGTATAGTTGGAACGTTCTTAGTGAAACTACTACTACAATAATTATAGAAGCCCCTGCCCCTACTAAGTAAGTTATTAACCAAGATATAACTTTTCCAACACCGTCCTGCCAAGAAACACCTTGAAGTGAAGCTGGTGCAAAAATATTATACGAACCAGTATCTTTAATTAAATTAATCCCACCAACTACAATGTCATTAATAAAAGGTAAAATAAACACTGAACCAGCTACAAGCGCCCCTGCAAGTAGGGCATTGACAGAAGCTTGAAACATCGTTATAGGAACAACAGTACCCTCATTGTTCTTATTTGCGGTTTCAAAGATTTTGGCTATCTCAAAAATCAAAAAGAAGATAAGAAGATAAATTCCAACTTTAGTTGTTGAGTTCTGCATGACTTGTGTTACATAGCTCCAGCCATTCTCATTTAATTTGTCTGCATGTCCTCCAAGCACTTTGAATAAATCCATAGAATGAACCTCCTTATTTCTATTTGCTTGGTTAATATCCTTAAATTAAACGCCAGGAGGATTTGTAAGTAAGTTGACCAATCCAGCGGCCCCAGCTAAAAGCAAACCACCAAGAATAAGCATAATTCCTCTTGTCCGTTGTCCTCCGTTGCTTTCTGCCATACTTTCGGCAATTTGAATTACTCCTACAATAATCAATCCCACTGAACCAGCACCGAAAAACCAAGTTAAGAGATTTTTAATAGTGTCTAATCCATTTACCTGTGCTAAAAGAGGGTGTGTCATTGCTTTAAATGCTAAGTTTGATAATTCTGTTTTCATAATTTATTCCTCCGTTGTATTCGTTAATGTTTCTACTGGTTTCTTGCTATTCCAATAGTCAAATGCTTTTTCTAATTCATCAACCTTAAATTCTGGTTGAAATTCATACCAGTTATCGTCTGACGGACTACTACTCCATTCAGAAGAACGTTTATGCCCTTTGAAAGGAAATTTTTTCCCTTTGTACATTGGCATTGAAGAGATAGAGACTAAACATTCACTTCTAGGCAATCTATTTACTTCGTCTTTGGTTATTAAATCTCTTCCTAATACCTCATGACTAATTGAATATGAACCATTAGACCCTCTATTTTCAGAGTTCTTTTTCATGTTGATTGTTTCTTTACCAGCACGTTCAGAGAAGAATTTTTCTGTTTCTGGTTCTGTTCCCCCTGAAAGGTACATGATTGTATCGCAGTTTCCGACAAAACTTTTCCAATCTTCTTTATACATAGAAGTTAATTGATTAATATTTTGTACGATAACGTTAATACTCATTTCACGTGAACGGAAAACAGCTAATGCTTCTTTGATGTTTGGTATCTTTCCTAAGTTTGCAAATTCATCTAATAAGAAACGAATATGATTAGGTGGATTTCCGTGAAATTCATTATCTATTTGATGTTCAAGTGTTCTAAACGCTAAGACAAATATCATGGTGGTTAAGAAATTAAAGGTGGTATCCATATCTGGAATCGGTAGATAGACGATAGTTTTTTTAGTAACCCAAGTATCAATTTCTAGTTCATCATCATCTAATATGTCTCTTATATCTTGTAAGTCGAACATTGAAAATCTAGCAGTAGCAATCGCTACAACACTACTTCTTGTATCCCCACGATAATTTTTAAAACTATTGAATTGAGTAACTGCATAATTTTCAGAACCGAAACGGTCTTCAAATTTTTCAAACATTCTTTCTAAAACAGACGGTACTTCTTCGTTTTCCCTATTCAATAATCTAATTAAATCCGATACTTCATATAGCTTAGGTAAATCTCCTGTACCTGTAATTCCTTTTTTAGGGTCGCCTTTATATTTGTAGTAAAGAAATGAAAAGATTGAACCAAGTAGCAGTTCTTCTGACTTATCCCAAAAAGGCTCGCCTTTTCGGCTGTTTTCGCCATTTGTAGCGTCTATAATACATTGAATAACTCGCTTTAGAGTGATTTCATCATGAATATATTTAAAGGGATTAAACTTATTGCAATTTTTGAATGTATTAACATCAAATATCTTTACTTGATAGCCATTTTCAGACATCATCTTTCCAGTTTCATGGAACACTTTTCCTTTAGGGTCTGTTAGTACATAAGAGGAATGTAGTTGTGATATATTGGGTTTCACATACATCTCTGTTTTACCAGCACCACTGCCTGCACAGACAAGAACGTTCTTATTTCTTTGATAATCAAAATCCATATTCTTTGTTGTCAAACTCATTTTTACATCTTCTGAAAAAATAAGATTGTTATCTTCGTTTTTGCTGTCCGCAAATTTCTTCAATTCTTTACTCGTTGCCCAACGAGCTGAACCATACTCTTTACCTTGTCTGTATTTCCCATTACTTGTACTTAACATAAAGAATAGTAAAGCTAAGACCAGACCTAAAAGGAATGCCAATAAAGGGTAGCCTTTAAAACTAAAGAATATCCATTGATTAGAATAGGAATCCATTGTGTTTGCTAAACTATTAAATATTTTTTGTATGCCCTCTGCTTTCTCATTTAAAAGAAAATAAGCAAAGCGATTAAGTAAACAACCAAGTATTAAGCCTAAGACTGAAAAGATTATGATTTTAGCTTTAACTACCTTTGATAAATCTTTCACTAGATACTCTTCCCTTTCCCTACTGTTTTGTTGACTGCCTTATCAGCAACGTTTTTGAGCATTTCTTGTTGTTCTTGTTTTGCAATTTTAATTTCATCTTTTAACGAAAGTTCTTTTTTGCCTTTTTCTGGTTGGATAGCTTTTTCTTTTTTGAGATATTTTTGAGGATTGGCTTGCATATCACGCATTACTTTTTCAGTTGTAGCTAAAATCATATTTCTGTCTTTAGCATGAAATAGTAACTCTGTCTTGCCGTCTGGTAATACACGTGATAGAAAATCAACGCCATTCTTTTTGTATTCTCTGTGTAAGGCTTTGATAGCAACATTACTGTTGGATAAACTTTCATTTAATAACTCGCTATCCGTGAAGTTAGGAACTTTACCTTTGCTGTCGTAATGCTTTTTCAATAAGCTATAAGCGTGCTTAATACTGCTTTTCCCAGCTCCTAAAATTACCCTTACTGTTTCATCTTCTTCTGCCATAAATTATTCTCCTCCTGAACGTAGCTCTTTTGGTATAAACCATACTAAAAAGCTGATAACCACCTCGATAAGAAGTACAATTGCTAGTGGCATAATGTACCAATTCCACATTCCTGAGAAAGACATTTTTGTCTGCAATACTTCTTGTACATAACTTGGATATTTTGAAATATCAAAATAACTTGCAGGTAAAAATTGATGTGCTGTTACAAGCGCTACAACTTGTCCGTAAATCCATATAATTATTGCCCCTGTAATTAAATTTTGAATAAGAAATAATGGTGATATTAGAACAAACCTAATTATCAATCCACTTATTCCTACTAAAATCTCAATAGGTCGGATAAAAATTAAATGGAGTATTGAAAGAAATTTATTCATATTTCTTCATTCCCCCCTATCCAAAATGCAAAAATAGTCTTAACATTTCTATGACTTTATAGAAATGACTTTCTAAGGTGGCATGCGTGTTAAGACTATTAATTAATTTCTATTTTGATATAATGGTTTGTTGGGTAAAAACAAAGAATATGCTTT
>OAWO01000696.1_pt1 | contig 11945 bp, 8 predicted proteins | sample 1495421 | NCBI WGS metagenome assembly OAWO01 (sample SAMEA2580162, study PRJEB22360) | human gut metagenome | biome: human gut; feature: human-associated habitat; material: faeces | place: Denmark | collected 2008/2010
TGGAGCGGAAAACGAGATTCGAACTCGCGACCCCCTCCTTGGCAAGGAGGTGCTCTACCACTGAGCTATTTCCGCAAATGGCGACCCGGATGGGACTCGAACCCACGACCTCCGCCGTGACAGGGCGGCATTCTAACCAACTGAACCACCGGGCCATTTGTCAGTAGTCCTGACAGATATAAATAATACCATAAAACCATGAATGATGCAAGGATTTTCTGTAATTTTACTAAATTACTTTTCAGCGGCTTTGCAAAATAACCGTTTTAGCGTATAATCATAAGTAATATCAACGATAGTACTGTTTCGTTGAATAACCAAAGTAAATAAGGAGGATGTATCATGCTCAAAACCCCAGATTGGGCTGCAGGAGCCAAATATCTGCGTGAACATGCGCCTGAGCTGATCCCATTGATCGATAGGTTTCCTGTGTGTGAATTGAAACCTGAGCCAAAGGAGAAGTATTTCGGGACATTAGTTACAGGTATTGTTTCACAGCAGTTACCACCTGATGTCAGTCTGCAATTACTGGAAAAACTAGGAAAATTTTTAGGAAATCCACTGCAGCCACAGGCGGTAGTGGAAGTTTCCATTGAAGCCTTGTGCGAACAGGGACTGGTAAAACAGAAAGCCGAATATTTGAAAAGTTTTGCTGAAGCAGCTGTTGCAGGTCAGGTAACTATAGAAAAATTTTCTGAAATGACTGATGCTGAAATAACTAAGCAGCTTGTCCAAATTCGCGGTTTAGGGCAGTGGACTATTGAAATGTTTTTATTGCTTGCCTTGTGCAGGACTGATGTAGTTCCTTCGGCAGATTTTATTTTTAAAAAAGAACTGAAAGAGTTGAAGGGGTTAGATGATATACCCAAACGTGGGCAAATAACTACGCTTACAGAAACATGGCGTCCATGGCGTTCTTTGGGGGTTTGGTATTTGTGGCAGGAAGCAGCATTTAAAGAACAAAATAAAAAAAACATTAAATGAAACAAATGACTCCTGCACCTATGTGTTGGAGTCATTTGTTTTTTGAAAATTAAATATTCATCATCAAAAGCTATGATAGAATATAAATAATAAGAATTGTGAATCCGCTTGTTTAAACAGCAGAAATTTAATTTTATTTTTGTAATTAAGCTAATTTGAATCATGATAATGAAAGTGCTAAATTATAAATTGTAAAATACAGAAAGGACTGATCAAAATGCAAACAAAAAGTATTTTGGCAAAAACAGCAGTAGTCATAAGCCTGTGTGCTTTATGCAGCAGTGTATTTGCGGCTCCAACCAGTAAAGGTCTTACAAAAAGTGAAGAGCTTTATCCTCAGGGCTGGACTGTAGGAGACCAGATAAAGTTTAAAAAAGGTACAACGGCCAGTCTTAATGATAATGGAGCTGTTATCAGCGGTGTACTGGCAAGTGATACCTATTTGCGTCCACAAGGGTGGCAGCGTATTATTAACGATTATTATTTTGTTTCTGCATATACTAACCGCAGCCCGTTTTTCCCGCGTTATTACAGATATTGGAACAATAACAGTACCTACAATATAGCACTTTCCAGTTATGGGCATATCCGTTATAAAGGCGGTACAGCTGTGACCTTCAGCGAACAGGGAACGGTACTTAATGGCACTATAGCTGATGAAACAACTGTTGGCCTTGGTTCAGAAAAATATGGGTTTATAGCCTTTAAAAGCGGCACCATCCTTGATTTTTATAATGATGGTGCAGTAAAAAAGGGGACTTTGGCAGAAGATACTAAACTGCGACCCGTTGGCTGGCAAAATAATGCCGTAGATATGGAGAATGCAGGTTTTGTTGAATTTAAAGGAAAAAGCATAGTCAGCTTTACTCCAGACGGTGAAGTAACAAACTGTACAGTAAAAGAGCCTTTAAAATGGAAAGACAATGGTGTAGAAATTGAATTGCCGGGTGGTTCAATAATCAACTTTACTGAACAGGGTGCGGCAATAGTTAAAGAATAAAAAAGATAAAAATAACAGTAGAATTTAAAATTCTACTGTTATTTTTTTGACTTTTACTGAAAGTTTGTTTAAATAGCTGCCATTATCATTGGTAACCCAATGATTTCTGATTGAAGTCATATAAAGATCGCTGACCGCCTGCAGGTTATTATCCTGTAAATACTGGTAGAGCATAGTGACATGTGGTTTACCGTACGAACAATAAATACCTTCAAAGTAAATTGTTGCATATGATCCTGCAGATTTAAGAAAAAAGTAAGGCGAATCAAAAGGCTGAGAAAATGATTGGTAAAAATACTTGGTATGGGGCCGTTTACCAGCTATAAAAGCAGTCTTATCAAGTATATAACCCGAAACATGATTGTTAAAAGTAACATAATCAGCCAAAGTTGATAAATGCTGAGCCGAGATTTTTGTTCTGATTTTTAAATCAGCATTCTGCGGAACCGGATCGCTTAAAAAAAGATATTCTTCGGCTTCTGCTGTTAAATGAACCGATTCTACAGGTAAAGATTCAGTATTTTCTAAGAAGTTGATTCTGTCATTAAGCTCACTGCGCATTTTTTGAAGATTAAGCAAAAGCTGATCTAATATATTGGCATGTTTGGCAAGTAAGTTTTTGTAATTAGATGTAGATTTATTATTAAGATACTCACCAATTTCCGGTAAAGATATATCTAATTTTCGTAACGCCAAGATGATCTCTAAGGAAAAGAATTGTCGTCGGGCATAATAACGGTAACCGTTATTATCAATAAACTCTGGTTTGATCAGGCCAAGCCTGTCATAAAAAAGCAAGGTTTTGCGATGAATATTACACAAGGAAGCCAGTTCTCCTGTTGTAAATAAATTTTTTTTATTTTTTTCCATAAATTTTCACCAACCTCTTGACTGTCTAATGACTATACATAGTATTATATCACACATAGTAGTAAAATGAATTTAATATTAAATACTGGTAATCTATAACGAGTAAAAGTTAGTGAGAATCTAACACGGTCCCGCCGCTGTATTAGCAGTGATTAAAACTGCTTGAGTCAGAATTTACCAGCAACTCTATGTCTGCGAGAGACAGTATAGGGAAGATATGACAGTAAATTTTGTCTGTATCCTCCTTATCTGTTTTCAGAGAAGGAGGAGTTTCTATTTTTACGACTATATTTAAAGAAGGGTATCAATGAATTAAAATTTGAAAGGAAGTTGAATTTGATGAAGCAAAGCTTAGGAAAAAATACTCTGATGATCGCATTGATAACTGGCAGTGTCATCTGGGGGGGCACATCAGGGTATGCAGAAGAACCGGAACAGGTTTTCACACTTGATCCAATGATAGTAACAGCACAAGGTTTTGAAACGAAGGATCTAGATACACCGGCTGCGGTAGAAGTATATGATGTTAAACGAATAGAAGAAAGTGGAGCTAATAACGCATTTGACGTGTTACAGAATACCTTAGGAGTTACTGTACAGTCACAGGGATTTAACGGCGCAGCTATGGGTACGATGACGAGTAAAATAATGATTCGTGGAGCCCAGGTAGGAACTTTGGTTTTACTTAATGGAGTTCCTATGAATATGGATGGTAAATATAACCTTGAAGATATTCCCAGTGGCGCAATTGAGAAAATTGAGATCGTAAGAGGTGGTGGTTCTGTATTATATGGCAGTGAAGCAACAGGAGGGGTAATAAATATTATTACCAAAAAAAGGATAAATAACAAAGTTAAATTTTCTGCTGGAAATTTTGGAAAAGAGCGTTATGATATTTCTTTAGGTGCCGATAAATTCAGTGTTGTTGCGGGACTGGAAAATCGTGGAAAAGCTGATGGTATAAGCAGTCTTGCTGACGGTAAAACTACAGGTAGTATTTTTGATTATGGTAAAGGGGAGCGCAAAAGTGTTATGTGGAATTACCAGATAACAGATGGACTGATTTTTACTCATAATTATTCTAAAAATGAACACCGCTATATGCAGAAAGATGCTGTTAGCAAAAAATATACTGAGTTGAGAGATTATTATGATACAGACAATAACTTTTTGGTAAGTTATGATAAAGATGGTTGGAAAGCACATGTGTCGTATGGAACTCAGGAAAAAACTTATGATAAGATTTCACCTTCAGGAAACGGTTGGAAAAATCCTACTCTTAATAGTTGGCGAAAAGGTCATAATACGAATTTGAATATACAGAAAAAATTTGATATTGGGCAAAATTCTTTATTAGTTGGTGCTGGATTCCAAAAAGAAGATATGGATTTACGTGGTACTTCAAATAGTATGAGTTATGATAGGAATAATTATTCTTTATACCTTTCATATGATATGAGCATAGATGAAAAGCAAAATTTGCTTTTTAATATGCGTGAAACTTGGGCAGTAGGTTCCAAGGCAACAGAAACCAAAAAAGATGGTACTAAGGTTACAACTGAAAATGAGGATTTAAGTAAATTTACACCGGAAGTACAATATCTTTACAAAGTTAATGAAAACAGCAGTTTTTATGCCAAAGCAGGAAAATCTTTCAGAATGCCAAATTTAACACAGATATATGGAACTTCTAATATTTTGCCTACAACAGATCTTAAGCCTGAGCAAGGGACTCATTATGAAATCGGTTATAAATTAAATGAAAATAAAAGATCATGGAGAGTTGCATTATATAGTTATGACATAAAAGATTATTTAAAAGCTGCTCGTGACAAAAATGATGACATTTATTATGTTAATCAAGATTTCCGCAATACTGGTATTGAATTGTCATGTACTACTGTCCATGATAAAAATTGGAGCAGTAATATTGGCTTAACATATAGCAAGCCTCAGGCAAGAAATGAAGAAGAATATGGAGATTTAGGCTGGCATGACTGTTATGGACGTTATCAGATCAATGGTACTCTTAATTACAACAAAAATAAATTTAACGGAATGTTATCAGGAAATTTTGTAGGACATAGAATTTCTAATACTGCTACCGAAAGAAATATTAAACCACAGTTTTTTACAGACCTTGATTTATCATACAAACCTGAGGATAATCACAAAATATTTTTCCATTTAAATAATATTTTGGATAGAATTGATATTACAACTAACGGTGATACTAACTATCACAATCTTGGCAGAAACTTTATGCTTGGATATGAATATAGCTTCTAAAACTTAATTTAATCAGGAGAGATAAATGCGCAGTTTTATTTTAGTCATAATTATGATATTAGGAATAACGGGATGTAGTTTTGACAAAACTGTTTCAGTTACTGAAAAAACAGAAGTTAAAACTCAGTATCAGGTGGTTGATGACAAAGGTAATATTTTATATTTTACAGATACGCCTAAGAGAATCTATGCCACAACGCTCAGCCTTGAAGAAATTCTCACTGATTTGGTTCCATTAGAGAGGATTGCAGCCATTTCAGAACCTGCTGCTGATCCTAAAATATCGTTGATTGCAGATAAAGCTGCGCAGATTCCTCTAAAATTACCGCAAAAGGTAAGTGCAGAGCAAATTCTTGCTATTAAACCTGATCTTGTTATAGTGCAGGAAAATTCAAACACTGCATTTATCCAGTCCTTAAAAGATGTTGGACTTAAGGTCTATATTACAAAAATCCCGACTACGCTGGATATGGTACGAAAAAGAATCATAAAATTATCAGAAGCTGTGAATGAAAAGAAACAGGGAAGTATAGTTATTAAAGAACTTGACAAAAAAACAACGTTTGTAAAAGAAGTGACTGATACGATACCAGTCAGTGATAAAAAGATATTGATGGGCTATTCACTGCTGGGTGTTTTTGGAAGTGCAGAAGGCTTGTTCAACGATATTTGCATCAATGCCGGTGTAACTAATGGAGCTGCTTTGGCGTGCCTTGTCCGTGGAGAACACCTGAGTAAGGAAAAAATAGTAGAAGTCGATCCTGACGTTTTGATGTTCTCTGATTATAGTTCAACGCAGGAAGGCGATACAGTGCTTTTCAGGAAAGAAGTTTTATCAGATCCGGCATTGCAAAGTATCAAAGCCATAAAAAATAATAACATAATTATTATTAAAGACCGTTATAGATATGCTGCCTCGCAGTATATCGGTGATGGAATCTTAGATATTGCTCAAAAAACATATCCAGAATATTTTAAGAAGAATAAAAAATAAAAGCGTGACATAAATTTATGTCACGCTTTTATTACCGTTAAATGTTCAAATATCAAGACCGGCAAGATAACTGCCAACTCTGTCCTGTAATTTTTGGATTACCTGCTCGCGCACGATACTGTAAACATCTGGATTAAGAGTTATGGTATTAGTACCGGTAAACAGCTTGAAATCAGACGTTGAAAAATCAATGAATAAAATCTGTTTAAAGTTCTTTTTTGTTTCCAGGTAAAGTGCCGCAAAATTATATTCAATCAAGCCGTTTTTTTGAGTACAGACTCCAAGGCTGATATTACCCATTTTGTCAGAACAGGTATTGAATTTAAACAGAGTAAGCTTAGAATCATTTTCAGGCAAATTTTTTAAAGCGTTAATAGTAGCTTGCGCTAAAAGCAGAGCGTTGTTTTGCAGTAAGCCGTTGATGATTTCCAAGATAGCCTTGTCAGCTGTAAAACTTTCCCCGTGTATTTTATATTGCCAGAAAGCAGTGTTTTGGCTTACCCAGCCTAAATTAAGCAGTACTTCTGAAAATTTACTGTACCAGCCTTTAACGTCATAACGGCCAGCTGCATCTTTAGTATAAGCTTTGTCTGCCGCCAGCTGAGCCAATAAAGTTGAATTCAAAACATCACTCTTTTGCTGTTCGGTTAAATCAGCAGCAAAACTTTGCAGCATTCTGTTGTTTATGCAGGCAGCAGAATCAATGACAGAGTTCGTATCAGAAGACCGTTTTGAATGAAGCTCAGGCAGCTCTAAAGCTTCTATATAATGACGAGAAGCCCTTAGGAATGCTTCTTTAAAAATGGAATCGCTGATAAAATCGGACATAGACAAGCCTCCTCTAATTGAAAATGGAAAACTTAATATAACTACTTATAAAATACAGCTAATCAGATAAAAAGTCAATTAAATAATATAAAGATATAAATAGTAACTATTATTGACTGGTGACTGAGAACCGTTTATAATATACTACATGTGCAAGATAATTCAACATCATAAAATATTTAAGGAAACTGGCGGTGATACAAAGACAGAACAACAAACAAAGCTGGTGCGCAAGTTACTGGTGAAGTTTGCCGATTATGGCTTGACAGATATTGCAGCAGCTAGGTTTATTGCGGCTTGCCGAGATAAAAAAAGGTAGCATTAAAATTTATATAAACAAAAATTAAGGAGTGTTGTAAACGATGAAAAAAGAAATTATGACCTTTATTTTGACGATTGTCATGGCTCTGGGTATTTGCGGCGCAGTATCGGCAGGGGGAGGCCGGGGTGCTGTGGGGGGGGGAAACACTGCTGAAGCCGGTAATGTTGTGGGGTATGTAAACGTCCAGCAGGTATTTCAAAGCTATCCCGATATCAAAACGACCATGAGCGCTGTTGACCTGGAACGCCAAAAAGCGCAGCAGGAATTTGAAAGTAAGTCTGCCTCTTTAGATAACAGTGGTAAACAGGCCCTGGGAGAAAAACTTTCACAGCAGATTGCCAAACGTGAACAGGATCTTATGGGACCGATTCAGAAAAAAGTGCAAAAAGCTATTGCCACAGTTGCAAAACGCGCCGGTATCAGCAGTGTAGTTGACAGCAGTGCAATGCTGTATGGCGGTAAAGATTTGACCAGTGATGTGATTGCTGAAGTTGCAAAATAAATAGATATTGATATTATCAGGTGACGCAGGTTTTAATAGAGAAGCTGAGTGTAAAGCCTACACGATTCCGTCTCTGTCGAAGCAATGTTTTGTACGGATCGAAATAGGCGACATCGAAAAAACAATTTATTTTAATTTGGCAATGCCTGCAGCCAGAGTGCATATTAACAGGGAAACATGTGCCGGCATCAACGGCTGGGCTTATTTTATGCAAAGCATATTCAGCCAGATGAAACAGTTTATTTATTTAAAAATGACAGGTAGAATTTTGTATAAAAACTAGCCGCTGGAAGATATGGCTGTAAGCGGGCCGTACAGAAGCAGTTTTGATGAAATACTGATATTAGATTTATACAATTTAGTTTTGTATAAATTAAATTGTATTAGAAAATATTTAAAAAAAATAAAAAAGAATATTGTATACATTCAGAAAAAACAGGTTGACATATGTAAAAGTAAGTTATATGATTTAAACATATCGAGAAAATAGTAATGCTTATCATGTGGTAATCGTAAAATGAGAAGCGGTGCAATTCCGCTGCGCTCCCGGCGCTGTAAGGGGTTTTAGCCCTAAGCCAGCAATCAGCCTGATAGTCTAGCTACTGCGAGCGACAGAGAGTTAGAAAAACTGGTATACGCTTGTTATGCAAGTTTTTCTGCCCCTCTGCTTTTAGCAGAGGGGCAGTTCTTATTTCCTGCAGGTTCAGTCATAGCCTGCAAACTCCACTCAACTCAGACCTTTGAGCGTGGTGCCGCTGGGGTGGCGGCATCCATGCTTGCGGTCACGGTACTGGAGTGATAAATGACATGTTCATTGAAAACAAAAAATGAAAATTTGGAACTGGGTACTTGTGGGATCAATGATCCGTGGTTTTATAGGGAAGTCCGGTGTGAATCCGGCGCTGTCACGCAACTGTATTAGGGAGCTTCAGCATTGCAGTCCTTTCACAAAGGGATGTTGAAGTGATGATCTTGAGTCAGAGTGCTGACTGGTTCTATCTTTTGAACAGCCTGCGTAGACAGACTGGGAGAAAATTTTGCAGAGATATTTAAGTTTGGCGTTTTGCCAGACAAATATTTCTGCGGACGTTATGATTATGCGCTGAAACCAGCAGCGCGGAAATTTTAGTATTTTCGACCAGAAAAGCGGAGCAGGCTGTTTTGTAAAAAAAACAGACGCTGCACTTTCACCGAATGGACTGGTAGAAAATGCGGCGTTATTTTTTACAAAAGTGGGAGGATGGATTTGCATGAGAAATGAAAGAAACAGCTTGCGGCAAGCTGCCATAACAGCGGGCATTTTAGCTGCTTTGGGCGTTTGTACATTAGGGGGGGACCAGCCGAGGGTATGGGCGGCAGAGCCTTCTAACAATACAGCGCAAGCCGAAGCTAAAACAGCAGCTGCGCAGGGTGTCCAAGCTGCAGCAGATGAAACTGAGAATGATGGTATGTCTTTTGATTTGGAGGGCGTAACGGTTGAGGCGAAGCGGCCTGACTGGGAAGCAAAATTGTCGCCTGGCACGGTAACGGTTATTCGTCCCGATGACTACAAAGGCGAGCAGAAAGACCTGCCCGATCTGTTGAAAATGGTTCCCGGCGTACATGTACGTGAGTTGAACGGTAAAGGGCAGTATACAACAGTCAGCGTACGTGGTTCTACTGCGGCGCAGGTCGGTGTTTTTGTCGACGGCGTGCTGTTTAATCTGGGCGGCGACGCGGCGGCAGATATTTCTACTATTCCTGTACATAATGTTGAACGGATCGAGGTCTACCGCGGCTATATACCGGCACGTTTTGGCGGTACCTTTATGGGCGGCGTTATCAACGTCGTCACCAAACGACCTACCAAAGCTAACGTGCAGGCCAGCTTCGGCAAAAGCTCCTTCGGCGGCTATAAAGGTAATTTACAGATCGACGCTCCTCTGGGCGGAGGCGCTTTGATGGTTGGCATCAATCGCGACCAGAGTGAAGGCGATTTTAAATATAAGAATTTTGATAATGACAGAACCTACAAAGAGCGTTTGCAATATTATTATAAAGATTTGGAAAATACCACTGATAGAATAAATAAGCAAATTAGCTACGATGTTGGCTTTGGAATGGAAAAACCTAGCTTGGGTAATGTTACATCAATTGATGAGATGGTAACAAGGTGTGCTCCGGGCGGCGATATTTATGAAGTTTTTTGGCAACAGGATCCTGATGACTATGGTGGAAAAGATGTTATGGAGCATGAATGGGAGCTTTATTATGCCAAATATGCTGATCCTAATTACAAAGAAAATTTATATAAAAGCGATCAATACCAATTAGACAAACTTGAAAGTGCTGAACGCTGGCGTAAGGCTAATGATTATAAAAACACCGATGCCATTATCAAATGGCAGGATGATCACTGGCTGGCCAAAGCTACCTGGAAAAATATCAGACGGCATCTACCGCATCCTATTGATAAAAATTATGCCCCGCTTTGGACTGTGGATCAGGATTGGGCAGTAAATATGCCTTACGGCAAGCCTAATATGTATTATTTTCGTAATCAGGAGTTAACGGCGAAGGAATTGCTTTTAGGCCGACGCGATACTGTCGGTAATTTGGAATGGGGCTGGAGTATCAACTATTTAAAGCAGGATAAAGATTATTATATTGATGATTGGCAGAATTTGGAAAAGGTACTTGAAGCAACAAGCGGTTTAAATACTCTGAAGGCTAACACCTTATGGAGCAAATATGACAGCCGCCGCCTGGGTGCGAAGATAGACGGCAGCTATAAAGCCGGCAACAGGCACTTGATAGAGTTTCTGGTCGATGCCTCTAAAGAAAAAATGGATATTGACGGCTGGAAAATGTTTGACTTTGAACATGCTAACGAAGATACCCGCAGCAGGTGGCGTAATTATTATGAGCAGGAGATCATTAATGCGCAGATCCAGGACACGATCACATTAAATAAAAAAGGCGATTTTTGGCTGACGCCCAGCATTCGTTATAATCGTTCTAAGATTTTAGGGCGTAGCGACCGTTATGACGAAAAGAATGACCCGCAGCATATCAAATGGCTGGGGCAAACGGATGAACAGACGGATGATAAGGTGACCTGGCAGCTGGCACTGAAAAAACAGTTTAATGATCACTTTACGCTGCGGGCGACAGGCGGCACTTACTACCGGCTGCTCAATATGTACGAGATCGCCGGCGACGGTGCCGGTATTCTGCCGATGCCCAATGTAGGCGGGTCTGCCAGTGTCTTTCCTATGCCGGAGGAAGGCAAGCAGTGGGATATCAGTGCCATTTGGGATGGCAAGTGGCTGGGTGCCGATACAGCTAAGTTCCAGATAACTTATTTTGGGCGCGATTCCAAACGACTGCTGCAATTATCTTCCTGGAATAGTTTTTTCTTTGTTTACAATAATGCTGCCAGCGGTAAAGTCAATGGCGTTGAGCTGCAGGCAGATCTGTCGTGGCAGAAATGGGACGTCAATCTACAGGCCACATATACCGATCCTTCCAATGTTTTATACGACCTGAGTGCGATACCTGGGCAGCAAGAGTGGAATAAAGATGGAAAAATTGAAGGCGTTATGACCTATCAGCCAAAATGGGAAGGTACGGCCCGTTTTACCTATCGCCCAGATAAAAATTGGAGCCTGTTTACACAAATGCGTCACGTAGGCAAGGTAACTACAGATGCGATTCCTTTAACTACAGGAGCACTTCCGTGGCAATCGTCTTTGACGACTATGGATGTAGGCGTAAAGTATAAGATAAATAAATCCTTACAGGTGGCAGTGGGGTGTAATGATGTTTTGAATAAGGCTAATGATATGTATTTAAGAACTACTTATAGTGAAATGAGAAATATCTTATATCCGATTCAAGGGCGCACTTATTATGCGACTTTGCAATATACTTACTAAAATACCAGGCAGCAGTATGCCGAGGAGGTGATGCCCATGGGCTAAGGCAGAGTTTTATAAATGGATATAGGTAATATTATTAAAATATTTTAAAATTAAAGGAGCGTGTAAAAAATGAGTGAAAATCTATTTGCCTATACAGCTACAAATTCCGGTTATTCCGAAGGTACTGCAGGTGCTATCAATGGTGAACGTGCTGCGGCTGCCACTGCTTTGTCTGCTGGTAAAAGAGATTTTGG
>OAWO01000700.1_pt1 | contig 11873 bp, 8 predicted proteins | sample 1495421 | NCBI WGS metagenome assembly OAWO01 (sample SAMEA2580162, study PRJEB22360) | human gut metagenome | biome: human gut; feature: human-associated habitat; material: faeces | place: Denmark | collected 2008/2010
GATAAGTAGAATTTAATTTTAATAATTTAATAAAAACAGGTGCGTAAGCTTAATAGAGAAATCGGTATAAGCCGATGCGGTCCCGCCGCTGTAAAGATGAGCCTGCTGCAAATGCCACTGAGATTGATCTTGGGAAGGCGCAGCACGAGCGTTGAATCCTGAGCCAGAAGAACTGCCTGTTTGAATAAAGTGATATTCCTGCGAGCGACAGGAAGGTTACGCTTGAGTTTTTACCAAGTGCTTTTATGCCTTTCTCTTTTTGCAGAGAAAGGCATTTTTGTTAGAGGTATTATTTGCGCGGCCATGAAAGACTGGACGCAGATGATTGCTTCTATAAAAATAATAAAAAAATTTGGGAAAGGAAGTTGAGCATGTTGAACAAGAGTTTGGGTAAAAGTGTACTGATGACAGCACTCATAACTGGGAGTGTCATCTGGGGGGGCACGGTAGTACACGCGGAGGAACCGCAGCAGTTTTTATTGGATGAGTATGTTGTAACGGCTACAAGAATGGAAAATAAATTAGTTGATACTCCTGCCAATATGTCGGTCATAACATCAGAGGAGTTTGAAAAAAGAAACTATCAAAGCGTAAGTGAAGCTTTAGAAAATGTTCCTGGTGTTATTGTAAAACGCAGTGGATTTTTAGGTGGAGATCAACATATTTATTTAAATGGTGATGATAGAGTATTAATTATGGTTGATGGGCGAAGACTTAACCAGGATAAGGGAACTTCTGGACGTTCTGGTTTTGATATAACTAATTTGCCATCTCCTGATTTTATTGAAAAAATAGAGATTTTGAAAGGTGCAGGATCATCATTATATGGTTCAGATGCAGTAGGTGGTGTTATAAATATTATTACCAAAAGTGCCAATAAGAACTATGCAAAAATAAATATAAATACCGGCTCATGGGGTTCGCAAAATTACAGTGCTTTAGTAAGTGTGAAAAAAGGTAAAACTGGCGTAATCACAACGATAAACAAACAAAAGCAAAATTATGTAAAATACAAAGAAGCTGATTCCGGGGATAATGTTAAGTGGCCTAATTCTTCTAATAATATTATAGGCGCCACAATTAAAGTTGATCAGGAGTTTGACGATGATAAATTAGCAACGTTATATTTTGAGCACTCATTTAAAGATGGTGGCAAACCTTATTATGCTACGGGTTTAGGTGGGTGGAATACTATTAAACCAGGAGCATCTGGTACTGATTTGAACAATAATATTTCAGGAAAATTTGAATGGGGACGTGGAGAAAAAAATACTGGGTTTATACAAATATATAGAAATTATTATAGTGGCAATTTTTATGATAATAATAGTGACAGCAATTATTATGAAACTAAAGATGGTGTAGAAATTCAACAAACTTGGGAATTATCAAAAAATAATAAAGTAGTTGTTGGTGCTGATTGGCGAGAATCTGAGGTAAATAATCCTGGTACATATGGCGGTAAAATTGCTAAAATCAACAATAAGGCTATTTATGTACAGGATAGCTGGGATTTTGCCGATTCTTGGCTTTTAAATGCGGGGCTTCGGTATGATAAACATAATTTTTTTGGAAATAAAACTACGGCAAGTGTAGCAGTAAATAAAAAATTTAGTGAAGACAGTCATGCATATCTTTCTTGGGGGCAAATTTTTAATGCGCCACAGGCTAATGATTTATTCTATTATTCGCCATCAATCCCTGGGGTGTCAGGCGCGATGATAGGTAATGCCAAATTAAAACCTGAAACTGGTGAAGTTTGGACTATTGGCTATGATACAAAACTTAACGATAAAATACAATTGGGGATCAATGCATTTTACAGTGAACTTGATGATGCAATAAACTGGGCAGCTTTAGATCCAAATAATTTTTTAAGTGATTGGACAGTTGCTAATGTTGCTAAACAGAAAAAACGTGGTATGGAGTTTAATGTCAAACATAAGTTAACGGATGAGTTTTCAATAAATGGCAGTTATACCTATGTAAAAGTTGAGGAAGATAATAAGGATGGAAATGGATTTAAACGCGATACTAATGTATCACCTAATCAGTATAAAATAGGCATAAGCTTTAATAAAGATAAATGGGATGCAGAATTATATGGACGTGGAGCTAGTGGTGCTGATAAAAGTAAATATGTAGATTCTAAGTATTTGACTTTAGATTTTTCTTTGCAATATAAAGTTCAAAAAGATTATAAAATTTATGCCAAAGCATATAATTTAACTAATGCTTCTTATGCTGAAACAGGTGGTGTTTCTAATGGCAAGTATTCTTTTCCTATGCCAGGACGCTCTTTCCTTATCGGTATGGAATACGCATTTTAAATAATGAAACGCAAATATATGGACTGGAGCATAAGCTTCGGTTCATATATAATTTGAAGGAGTTTTTATGAAAGTAGCATTATGTCATTTAGAACTTAGCAATGGTCCTGAGCAGAAAAATATAGAACTATTGGAAAAAGCAGTTCGAATTGCTGCTGAAAAAGGAGCTAATTGGGTAATTACTCCGTAAACAGCAGTGCAGGGGTATTACTTTTATAAATTAGAGCCAGAAACAAAAGTAGATAAACAACCGTCTTCTAAATTAAGTTTCTTATTATCATTAGTTAAAGACTATGGTTTATTTTTGTTTTTGGGGTGTGGTGAATACGATAGCGAATTGAACTGTAATTTTAATTCTTGTATTGTATTTGAACCAAGTGGAGAAATATGCGGCAGACATAGAAAAATTATTTCTCATGGTATCGGTGCTGAGTCTTGGGCGAGAACTGCAGATGTACTAAAACCTATCGATTGTTTGAATATTAAAGTTGGAGTGCTTGTATGTGCAGATGCATGGTACAGTGAACATGCTAAAAAGATGCAGAAAAAAGGCGCACAGATAATTATTGATATAGCAGCGTGGCCTCCAACGGAAGTTTGTGGCAATCCGTTAGGAGCATGGGAAAAATGTTCCTCTGTTACAGGATTACCAGTGCTGGTTTGCAATCAAACCGGAAAAACTGAATGGATGGATATGACTATTGGCCAAAGCGTCGTTATAGAGCATGGCAAAGTAAAATTTAGTTATAATGGGAAACAGGCAGTTTTATTATTCGAGTGGGATGAAGTTACAGGAATAGTTATATCAAAAAAATTTGAAGTTATTTTTATTTAAAATTTGACTATATACTTGGTATATAGTTTAATATGATATAGTAATTTAATTGTAATGAAATTCTTATGGATATTTCTTGCTATTATTGTGCTTTTAGGAGGAGTTATAGTGAAAAGAATGTCAGTATACCCATTTACAGCTATTGTAGGACAGGATGATATGAAAATGTCCTTAATATTAAATGTAATAAACCCGTCATTAGGCGGTGTTTTAATAAAAGGTGAAAAAGGTACTGCCAAGTCAACAGCAGTACGTGCTTTGGCCGAATTACTGCCGGCTATGGAAGCAGTACATGGATGTAAATTTCATTGTGATCCGGCAGATCCCAATCTGTTATGCGAAGATTGTGCATCTAAATATACTGAGGATAATAAATTAGTTGCCGATACCGTAAAAATGCGTGTGGTCGAGTTGCCTGTAAGCGCGACTGAAGATCGCGTTGTTGGTACTTTGGATATTGAACATGCGATTAAGCATGGCGAGAAAAAATTTGAGGCAGGTATTTTAGCTCAAGCCAATCGTAATATTTTGTATGTGGATGAAATAAATTTGCTTGATGACCATGTTGTAGATGTATTGTTGGATGCTGCAGCAATGGGAATCAATACAGTTGAGCGTGAAGGCGTTTCATATTCTCATCCGGCTCGTTTTGTTTTGGTTGGTACAATGAATCCTGAAGAGGGTGATATCCGCCCGCAGCTTTTGGATCGTTTTGGCTTGTCAGTAGTTGTTACAGGTGAGCATGATCCCGCGCAGCGTGTTGAGGTAATTAAACGTCGTTTGGCTTATGAGCAGGATGCCGATACTTTTATTGCCGGTTATCAGCATGATCAGGAAGAGCTGGCTGCAAAAATTACACAAGCCAGCAGTTTGTTACCTCAGGTAGATATCAACGAGGAACTTTTGGAAACTGTTGCTAAATTAGCTGTAGAACTTGGTGTTGACGGGCATCGCGCCGATATTACTGTAATTAAAACAGCTTTGACACTGGCGGCTTTTAATGGACGCAAAGAAGTGGAACTGGAAGACGTAAAAAATGCTGCCAAATTAGTATTGCCGCATCGTATGCGTCGTCGTCCTTTTGAAGAAGGACAATTGGATTGGGATAAGGTTGAAAGTATTTTGTCCTCTGGGGCTAAAGGAGCGTTATAAATGCTGACTAATGCTATTTATCCTTTTGTGGCAGTAGTTGGGCAGGAGCAGTTAAAAAAAGCTCTGCAGATCGCTTTAGTAAATCAAAAGGCAGGTGGCCTTTTGATTGGCGGTGAAAAAGGGACTGCTAAATCCACCTTGGTACGCGCTGCTAAAGAGATTATTGGCACACAGAAGATAGTGGATTTGCCGCTTAATGCTACGGAAGATATGCTTTTTGGTAGTATCGATATTGAATATGCTGTTAGTAAAGGCGAACGCAGATTTTTGCCTGGGATATTAAGCAGAGCTACAGGTAATATTTTGTATATTGATGAAGCAAATTTATTGCGGCAGGAATTGCTGACTGCAGTTTTGGATGTTAACGCTTCTGGTATCAATCAGGTTGAGCGTGATGGCATTTCTTTTACTCATTCTGTATCGTATACTGTTATTGGAACAATGAACCCCGAAGAAGGAGTTCTGCCAGGTCATATATTAGATAGGTTTGGTATGTATGTTGATGCCCAAAGTGAGAAAGATGTGGTAATACGCACAGAAATAATTAGACGTTCTCTTGCCTGTGGCTTTGATATACAAAGCTTCAGAAACAGTTATTTTAATGAAACAGAAAAATTAGCGGCAAAGATTGCTTTGGCAAGGAGCATTGTAGAAGAAATTGAAGTATCAGAAGCCATGATGCAGCTGGCGGCACAAATGTGCGCACAGGCTTTTTGTGCCGGTCATAGAGCGGAAATTTATCTTTTGGAAGCCGCTAAAGCTATAGCCGCTTTAGCGGAAAGAAATTATGTTTTACCTAAGGATGTGGAAGAAGCTGCCATGTTTGTGCTGCCGCATCGTATGCGGAAGCCACCAGAACAACAACAGGAAAATCCGGAGCAGCAGGAAGAAGAACAGCCTGATGAGAATGAACAGCAGAATCAAGATGAAAACGAGGATAATGATGAAGACTCAAAGGAGTCACCGTTGGCGCCACCACCGCTTGATGATAATGAAGACGATGGTGATGAGGAAGATAACAGTGACGATGATGAGAATCAGGATGACGACAAAGAAAAAGAAGAGCAGAGTCCTGACAATGACAAAAATCAGTTAGCACCGGAAGAACAGATTGCAGATATTGATAAAAATTTTAAGTTTCCTAAAATGGTTCTGGATTTAGGCAAAGATCGCAATGTCCGGCGTGGCAGTGGCAAACGCAGCACGACTAAAACAGATCTTAAACAAGGGCGTTATGTTAGGGCTGAAATGCCGAAAATAAAAGTGGAAGATTTGGCTTTTGATGCTACAATCAGGGCTGCGGCGCCGTTTCAGCGTCTGCGTGAACATAACAGTTGCGCCCTGAATATTAAGAGTGAAGATTTACGGCAAAAAGTACGCGAAAAACGTATTGGCAATACATTTTTATTTGTAGTTGATGCCAGTGGGTCAATGGGAGCTCGTGAACGGATGCGGGCCGTAAAAGGCGCTATTTTCTATATGCTGCAGGAAGCATATCAGAAACGTGATCGTGTTGGTATGGTTGCTTTTCGCAGGCAAAAGGCTGAATTATTGCTGCCTATAACACGCAGCGTTGATCTTGCACAAAAGTGTTTGGCAGAAATGCCTACTGGCGGCAAAACTCCTTTAGCAGACGGTTTATCAACTGCGTTGGTAACTTTGGGAATGTTGAATAAAAAAGACAGCGAGTTAGAACCGATTCTGATTTTAGTAACTGATGGCAGAGCTAATGCCATAGAAGAAAACAGTGGTGATCCGGTAGAGAGTGCCTTAAAAATGGCTGAAAAAATTCGGAAGGCTAAAATTACCTCCGTTGTTATCGATACTGAAACAGATTTTATTAAACTGGGTGTGGCCAAAGCTGTTGCCAAAGCAATGGGAGCAACTTATTATAGCCTTCGCAGTTTATCTCAGGAACAGATTTTAAGAATAGTACGTAATTTAGATGTTTAAACAGGAGGTAAGAGGTAATATGATGAAAAAGTTAATAATGCTGCTGACAATTTGCATGATGTGCTTATTGGCGGTTTCAGCCAGTGCTGCAGAAAAGAATGATGAAGCACCACCTATCAATTGGGAAATTAGCATGATGCCCAAGCCTACGGCTGAGGAAATAGAAGCAGCACGTTGGTCAATTGTTTTAGAAAACACTATGGGCGTTTATGCATATGACATGGATTCACTGTATTTCCCAGAAGAAAAAAACGGGGTTGTAAACAAAGATTTAGTTAATGTTATTGTGAAAACTGTTTTTACAGACAAAGAATTACTAAAAAGAATGAATAAAACCTATGCAGAAAAACTGGCGAAAAAAGAAAAAGTTCAGTATTGTGAAATGCTGATGCAATTTAATGTGGCAGATAAAACCTATGGTGTAAAACAAATGGACGTTTATGGCAGCAAAGGAACGAAACTTGAAACTAAAATAAATAACGGAGAACTTATCCCTGTGCCAGAGAAAACGTTTGCAGAGGCGATGCTGGAAATTTGTTTGCAAGCAGTGAATAATACATCCGAAAATTAAAATATAAATCCTATTAATGATATAAAATATCAAAAAAACTAAATATGAAATTAATAAGAAAAATAATTGGTGCATCAAGTTGAAATAATACTTAATCTCATATATAATCTAGTATCATAACTAAATAGTTATTGTCAGGTGACGTATGTCTTAATAGATAAGTTGGGTGTAATTCCTACACGATCCCGTCGCTGTAAAAGTGAGCGAATCCAAACTAATGCTACTGGAAATATCTGGGAAGGCTTGGATAAGCTATGAACTTAAGTCAGAAGAACTGCCTGATGATTACTTTACTACTGCGTGAGACAGTTAGGTAATGTGTCGGCTTCTTTTGTTTTTATAATTAAGTCGTTTAATACCTTTTGCCTTAGGTGAGAGGTATTTTTTATTTGTTTATTGCAATTAAAGGCCAAGTACTGTGCGGCCATAAAGAAAGGGTACAGGAAACGTCTTTATTTCAATAATATAAAAAAGTTGTGAAGGGAAGTTGAGTATGTTGAAAAAAGGTACGAGTAATAGTGCATTGATGGTAGCGCTTGCAACTGGCAATGTCATCTGGGGGGGCACTGTAGTACATGCTGAAGAACCAAGTCAAGCATTTACGTTAGATCCTATGGTAGTAACAGCGCAGAGAATGGAAACGCGTGATTTAGATACACCAGCTGCTGTAACAGTAATTTCTTCAGAAGAAATTAAAAAGAGCGGTGCAGTAAATGTTGATACTCTTTTAGCCCAACAAATTGGGTTTAATGGAATGTCATATGGTCCTAATGGGCAAGAATATGGTGGCTCAGCTAGTAGAACAAAAATTCGTGGTTTGGATAAAGGCACATTGGTATTAGTAAATGGTGCTCCTATGAATTTGTTAAATTATAATGCGATATCCAATATTCCACTGGACAGCATAGAGAAAATAGAAATTGTTCGTGGCTCTAATGCAACTTTGTATGGGGCCGAAGCTATGGGTGGAGTAATTAATATAATAACAAAAAAAGCTTCTGGTTCTGCAAAAACAACAATATCCGGAACTATTGGTAATTATACAGATAAATGGTCAGTTGGCCATCAAAATGAATATTTTTCAGTTTATTATGATAAAGATTATTATGATGAAGTTAATCCTCAAACCCGTAAATTTCCTTATGGAGAATATGCAAGCTCATCAGGAAGCAAAAAAAATAATTATAATACTTTAGGAAAATCCAGAAAAGAAAGTATTTTTATTACAGGTAATATAGGGAAGAATTTGACGTTAAATTATAACCATTCAAAATCAGATCTTAATAGATTTCAGATAACTCGTTCTAAAGCAGCTGCTGATAAGCTAGGAACATCATATAAATATGACGATAATCGTGACACAGCTAGTTTAGTTTATGATGATACAAGTAACAAATTAAAATCTGTATTTTCTTTTAATAGCCGCTGGTTTACTTCAAATCAAAAAAAGAGTAATGAAAAAGAATTTTCAGTATCTGGTGGATCTTATAAAATGTTCAATATAACATCAGATACTCAGAAGGGTTGGTCTTTTAATGGAGATAAAGATAGCTTGATTGCGGGTATTGCAATTAAACGTGATTTTTATCAAAATTATAAATATACTTTTCAAAAGTCTGATAGAACAAGTTTAGGACTTTATACGTCTTATACTCACCAATTTGCACCTAAATTTAGTGCTACTTTGGGATTGCGTGGGGAAGCCATCAATGATTTTGATACAGACCAAAATGTATTTTTGCCACAATTACAAACATTATATAAATTTAATGAAAATTTGACTTGGTATACAAATATAGGTAAATCATTTATTATGCCTGCAATGAACAGCCAATTCTATACGACAGATAAAGATGCACACAACTTGAAAAAATCACGTGGGTTAAAGCCTCAAGAAGGTTGGACGTATGAAACTGGAATGAAAAAGATAACTAATTCGAGTTCTTTAAAACTTGCCGTGTTTAATATGGATATCAGTAATAAATTTGGATGGGCAAGCGAAGAAGAATTAGGTATAGGTACGAATACTAAGGCTGAAATACAAATTAATAAAGGCGATTTTCGGAATACAGGCATTGAAGTTGAATATACAAAATTAGTTGGCGATAATTGGCGATATAATCTTGGTGTTACCTATTCTAATCCAGAAATAAATGATTCTGGTGAATGGGTACAGGACAATGCCAGACTTCAATTTGTGGCAGGAATTGGATATCAGAAGAATAAGTTTAATGCAGGATTAAACTATCTTTTCTTAGGAGACAGGAATGATAGCTATTATCATGAAGTTACTTCTAGTGGTAATAGATATTATGTTCTTCCAAATAGAAATATAATGAATGCTACATTACAATACAGTGCAGATAAGAATAATTCTGTAGCATTAAATTTCTATAATATTTTAGATAAAAAAGATGTCGTGAACGATTATGAAAATTATGGATTACCATTCAATTGGACACTAACCTACAATTATTCTTTCTAAAACTAAAATTAATAGGCGGCACACTGTGCTGCCTATTATAACTATAAATAAAATATTTTAAAACCACTAATATAAAAAATGTAGATAAAACGATGCAGCAGAAAATCCAGTACTTATTTCTTGAAAATAAATACAGAAATATTGCCCTAATAAGACACAATATGAATTTGATAGTATATATTGAAAAATAAATAGATTTATATTATACTTAATTAAATTAAATATTTCGTAAATCAGGTGACGCTAGTCTTAATAGAGAAGTTGGGTGTAAATCCCATACGATCCCGTCGCTGTAATGGTGAGTGAATTCAAATTTATGCCACTGGAAATATCTGGGAAGGCTTGAATAAACGTTGAACCTAAGTCAGAAGAACTGCCTGATTATTTGTTACTACTGCGTGTGACAGTAAGGTAATGTAGCAGTTTTTCTATTGTAGTTAAGCTGTTTTATGCCTTTTGCTTTCAGCAGGAGGCATTTTTATTTTTATTAGCCGATTGTTAATAAAAGTAAATACTATAAGGCCATTAAAGAATGGGTATAGAAAATGCTTTTATTTCAATAAATACAAAAAATTCTGAAAGGAAGTAGCGTATGTTGGAAAAGAGTATTGGTATAAGTGCTTTGATGATAGCACTGGTAACTGGAAATGTCATCTGGGGGGGTACTGCAGTACATGCTGAGGAACCAAATCAAGTATTTACGTTAGATCCAATGGTAGTAACTGCAACACGGACAGAAAAAAGAGATGTTGATGTACCTGCATCAACTACAATCTTGACTAGTGAAGATTTAAAAGCAACAGGTGCGCAGAATTTGCAGGTTGCTTTGGGGCGTGTGCCTGGATTGGTTTATAAAACGTTTGCACCTGGTGGTGGTGCTATGGGGACAATGGCTAATGAAATAGCCATTAGAGGTGTAAGTAATGGTACTTTGATTATGCTAAATGGATCTCCTATTAATTTGAGAGGAAAATATTTTTTAGATGCTATACCTATTGATAGTATTGAGAAAGTTGAGATAGTAAAAGGTGGGGGATCCGTGCTTTACGGTAGTGAAGCAATGGGCGGTGTTATTAATATTATAACTAAACAAGATTTTAAAAATTCAGTAACTGCCGGAGTTGGTAATTACGGTCAACAAAAATACAATGCTACTGTTAATGCTGATAAATTAAGCGTTGGTTATAACTTGGAAAAATGGGGAAAGGTTGATACAATTTCACGTTCACATGATAAAGGTGACAAACATACAGATATGAACAGTTCTCATAAAAATAATTTATTTTTGAACTATAAAATTAATGATAACTGGAATTTTTTATATAATTATTTTGAAACAAATGTAAAATATGATACATGGTTTGATGATGGATATAAAAGCGTTCCCAAAGGCGGAGCATTGCAACAGAATAGAGAATATGTAACAAAGCAAAATTTAATGCAGATGACATATCAAGATGACAGTGTTAAGGGGAATTTCTATTATAACCAGAATAAATTAATGGCAGATGGATATACTAATTACACAACAAGCGGTGCTTATTCTGGAAAAATGTATGATACAGATGAGAAAAATCGTACATATGGAGCTGATATACAAAAAAAGTGGGAGTTTGGAAATAAAGCCAATTTGATTTTGGGAAGCAGTTATCAAAATGAGTTTTATGATGATTATGGTAAAGATGGCCATAAATCTCCTGATCAAGTAACGTCAAGAAATATTTATGCTGTTTATGGGCAATATGACTACAAATTTGATGAAAAAAATGAATTTATTTTTGGGGCACGTGAAACATGGACTACTGGTGGGTATAAAGACCAGAATTATGATAATTTTAGTATGTCTGGTCAGTATTTGCATAAATTAACAGAAAATGATTCATTGTATGCTAGTGTTGGACAATCATTTATTATGCCTACTTTTTCACAAATGTATGGTGCTAGTGACAGTGCTGTCTCTAATCCCGATTTAAAGCCGCAAAAAGGAACTAATTATGAATTAGGATGGAAGCGGGTTAGTGACAATCATAGTTGGAAAGCAGCTATTTATCATATTGATATCACAGATAATATTACTGCAACCTGGGATAGTAGTAAAACGGAATATAAATATACTAATGAAGATTTTAAAAATACAGGTGTGGAAATAACTTGTGATATTATTGGTAAAGATGGATTTACTTATAATTGGGGCATAAATTATGGTGATCCTAAGGTTAAGGGAACTAAAAAGCCCTATTGGGATAGAAAGTATGGAAGATGGCAATTGAATGGTGGCATTAATTATACAAAAGATAAATGGATAACAAGTTTACAAGGTACTTATTTAGCTCAAAGGGTTGAGACTCCTAGCAGTAAGCAGTCGTTTAGTGAAAAACCTTATTTTCTCACAAGTCTGACAACTACCTATAATGCTGATAAACAAAACTCTATTTCGCTGACACTGGATAATTTGCTTAATAGAGAAGACAATTTAAGTCATAGTGGATCAGAATATTATTCTACTCCTTTCAATTTCTTGCTGAGCTATAATTATAAATTTTAAAA
>OAWO01000703.1_pt1 | contig 11851 bp, 10 predicted proteins | sample 1495421 | NCBI WGS metagenome assembly OAWO01 (sample SAMEA2580162, study PRJEB22360) | human gut metagenome | biome: human gut; feature: human-associated habitat; material: faeces | place: Denmark | collected 2008/2010
TCAATGTCGCGCCCTGTTGGGAGAGGGCCGCGTTGCCGCGCCCTGCCAATGGCATGGACGGCTACTCGTTCACGACCGACCCGTTGGCTGCGGATGCCACGGCTCGCATTATTGATAGGCTTGCCACGGCCAGAACTGACGGTCAGCTCCTCGTTTTCGAGGGTAATCCCCTGTCGCTCGCTGCTACCGACCGTGCAAAGATGGATTACGTCATCCTCGATACGGAGAAACTCGAAAATGTTTTGGATGTGAGACTCCATGCCCTGCACGCTGTTAACTATGCCGGCATCGAGGCCAATCGGCTGCTGCTGACCGCCGAAATCAATGCGGCGCTGTTCGATGAAGACCGCACCGAGCACGCCGCTGTCGACGAAATGTCGCGCCGCGTCGTCGAACTCGGGCCTTATGCGGGGCTTGCGGCTTACAATATTGCCGAAGATTACTACCATTCCAAGATGAACTACCAAACCATCCGGCAGGCGATACAAACGTTGAACCCCTCTAAATAAAGACAGTCATGAACATGAAAAAGATACTAATGGCGGTTCTCGTTTCGCTCGTGGCTTTCACGGCCTGCGAGAACTACGGCGATGACAATCACAAGTTCGACAATGTCGTATACCTCGACGTCGCTTCGACGAGCGACGCACAGCTCACGACCTTCAGCAACACCCGGGCTACCTACGATTGCGCGTTGCAGGCGGTACTGACATATCCGGCAGGACAGGATGTGGCGGTGACGCTCACGGTCGACCCGTCGCTCGTCGGGACGTACAATGCCCGTTACGGTACGGAGTGGACGATGCTCGATTCAAAATATTATTCTTTGCTGTCCGAAACTGTGACCATTCCGGCAGGGAAGACGACCTCCGATGCTGTCACGCTGCGCCTCCGTGAACTCACCGGAGAAGGAGATGAGCAGACCGGAGCTTTGCCAATCGACGAAACCTATCTGGTTCCAGTACGCATCGGTAGCGCATCGATCGATGTGTTGCACGGCTCCGACGTGGCTTACTACGTCGTCAAACGCTCCTCGGCCATCACCGTCGCGGCACAACTTACGGACAACTGGATCGAGTTCCCGACCCTCGATAAGTATTCCGAAAGCAGCAAGGATTGGAACGGCCTGCGGGCTGTGACCTACGAGGCCCTGATTTACATCGACGAATTCGTGAAAACCAATACTGAAGGCAATCCCGTCAACATCTCGTCCGTCATGGGCGTCGAGCAGTACCTGCTGCTGCGTATCGGCGACACGAATTTCGAGCGCGAACAGTTGCAGTTCGACGGTTCGGGCAGTGGCTCGGGCTTCGGCAAGATTCCCGGACGCGACGCGATGAAGCATCTCGAAACGGGGCGCTGGTACCATGTGGCCTGCACCTACGACCAGAATACCCGCACGGCCCGCATCTACGTCGACGGGCAGATTCAGAGCGAAGTCACGGGCGTGGGCATCACGACGCAGAACGATAAGAACTGCATCAACTTGGCCATGCGGGCGCTCTACGACCTGTGGAACACCGCTCCCGAGGGCGACAAGGCCCAGTACGAAGAACTGGGGTACGATGGCCTGAGCGAGGCCTATCAGTTCTTCATCGGCCGCTCCTACGACGACTATCGGCCTCTGAACGGCAAGATCGCCGAGGCGCGTGTATGGTCTGTGGCCCGCACGCCGGAACAGATTTGGGAAAATATGTATGAAATCGAAAACCCGGAGAACGATCCGACGCTTTTGGGGTATTGGAAATGCAACGATGCCTCGGGAAATACGGTCAAGGACTATTCGATGTACGGCAACGACGGCGTCGCCAAGTACGACATCATTTGGCCGCAGGGCATCGAGATCCCGAAACTTAACGAAAACAACGAGTAACTATGAAGACGATTTTTGATTTGCAAACAGGGGTGGTAACGCTTCTCTGCACGGCGGCACTCGCGGGCCTTACGGCCTGCGAGGCCGATCCCGTGATGCAGGAAAGCGGGAAGTTGCCCGACAAAGGTTCCATCGAAGAGGTTCATGTGATGTTGTGCAGCAGCAATTCCGTGGAAAATAGGGTCGATGTGCTGCTGACCGAAGGAGGGGTTATGACGAAGAACTTCTACTTGAGGCAGACACAGCCGGCGGCAGCGGGATATTCGCTCGACGCATGGTGCGATGCATCTTTGCTCAATGACTACGATGCCGGAGATGAAATCGAACGCACACTGCTGCCGGAGGCGAATTACGAGTTTCCCGACGGCAAGACGCTCGACCTCTCGGCCGCAACGCAGCGCTCGGAATTGAAACGTATCAAGTTCTCGGCAAGCGGACTTGCCGCCGGGGAATATGTACTACCGCTTACGGTCGCTGCACAGGACGCACCGGACGCGGACAAGACGCTTTACTACAACGTTTCGGTTCGCCAACCCTACACCGACGAATACACCCTGCACGACGGCCACGACCTGTTCTTCGTGTTCTATGTCAATACGAACGATTTTCAGCCGCTGTTGGCGCAGGACTACATCATGCGGAAGAAAGTGGCACGCGGCACGACCGTGGCGTGGTACGGTACCGTAGGCAACATCGTCAACCTGCGCACTGTCCAGGTCGGCTACGATGCTGCAGCCGGCCGCGCCCTGCTTGATCTCGGAACCGACATGACTTATGTGCTCAGCCAATCGACGAAATATATCCGTCCGTTGCAGGAACACGGACGCAAGGTATGTATCAGTATCGAAGGCGGAGGCAAGGGGCTCGGGTTCTGCAACCTCACCGATGCTCAAATCGAAGACTTCGCAGCGCAGGTCAAGACCGTTATCGAACAATACGAACTCGACGGTGTAAACCTCTGGGATCGAAATTCCGGCTACGGCAAGGAGGGTATGCCGGCCGTGAACACGACCTCCTATCCGAAGCTCATCAAGGCATTGCGCGAGGCACTTGGCACGGAAAAATTACTGACGGTCACGGTTTACGAGGAGCCGACCTCTACCTTCTGGGATACACAGGCGACGGGCGGTATCGCCGTCGGGGACTATATCGACTATGCCTGGTCGGGCTATAACAGCAACAGTGAGGCTCCGCAGCTGCTCGACCCGTGGCATCCCGAACTGGAGTATGTATCCACCTATACGCAAAAGCCGATTGCCAATCTGCCCAAGGATCGGTACGGCTGCATCAACTTTCCCATCTATCCTGCTGCCCAAACGGAAGAAGAGGCCATGATGCGGGAGCCTAAATTCCTTTTAGATTGGACTCCTAATTATAAGCCTAACAACATCATCGTCTTCGACGATTTGCATACCAATCTGCAGGACAATTATGAAGCTTACTGGGATGGAGTGTTCGCAATGTGCTGTGGGTATATGGATCCGGAAAACAGCATGTTGTTGGGACCGAGAAAAGGATACAGCTATCTATTGGACTTGAACAGAATATGGACACTACCCGGAGGCAATCAGGCTTACGGCAAATGGTTGAAAGACTGGAATTGAAAAAACGGCCGACAAAATACACCTGTGTTCTTCCATTTTATCCTCTCACAGCTCTTTAACCGGAGCAAACAAACAATTAAAATTCAAATCAAAATGAAACAAAAGGTCACCATTTATGTCGAAACCAACGACGTGAACCCGCTCAATGCCGGCGACTATATGCTCTCCGACGGTACAGCCTACGCCGATATCGTGGAGTTCTTCGCCGCCAATCTCAACAAGGAGACGGTCAACGGCGTGGTGCGTCCGACCCTCTATCTGAACGACAAGATGACCAACCTGCTCGAAAACGGCGGTGCCGCCACCTATGTAGCCGGCCTGCAAGCCAAAGGCATCAAAGTCGTGCTCACCATCCTGCCCAACTGGCAGAATATCGACTTCACGAGTCTCAATGACACGCAGGCCGACCAGCTTGCAACGATTCTCGCCTATGCCGTAAATAAGTACGGACTCGACGGTATCGGATTCGACAACGAGTACGGCGGCACGGTGACCTCCGTTTCCGGTTCGTATGGCAACCTGATCACCAAACTGCGCGCCAAGCTGCCCGCCGGCAAGTTGATTACCCTCTTCCAGTACAATACCGGCGGTTCCAGCCAAATCAACGCAACGGCAGGTGCCAAACTCGACTATGTCTATTCCGATTTTGCGTATTACAACACCAGCATCAGTGTTGCCGGCGTAACCAAGGAGCACTATGCCCCGATGTCGATCAATCTGGGTAATTACTATTCCGCCTATCAGATTAGTCAGTATGGCAATTATGCCTATGATTTGACCGAGGCCGGTTACGGAGCGATCATGCATTTCAACCTGCGCCGGACATCTGAACGGAACCAGCTGTCACTGTTCAATTCCATTGCCGATGGAGCTTGGGAGGAAACCGTTACTTGCGAGAATGGTAACCGCCCGCAGGACTGGACGTTCGTCAGCAGCGGTTACACCATCACCTACGACGAGGCTACGGCCGAATAACTCCTCTGATTAGAATCGGTCGAGCATCTGTAAGCGACCCGATTTTGACCCGCACATCTTTTGAGGTGTGCGGGTGTTTTTAACTTTCGGATAAAAAAGCCGTTCGAAGAATATTCGAACGGCAATAAGAAAATATCCGGATGTAAATGTTGACCGATTCAGAATGTGAGCATCTGTAAGTCTTTTTGTATTGAAAAATTCACTTTTAATGAATCGTAACCGGTATTTTCTTTATGAAACGCATAAATTATAAATTTATTGTAGCAAAATCAAACTTCTCGGTTAAACCATAAATGAAATAGCATAAAATAAAAGCACGGACTTAACCTATTGACACCTGAGGAATGCTACAACCCGATGAACAGATAGGAGAAGCCCGTGCTGTTTTTTGCACGATTTCCCCTATCATCCCGTCCATCTTGTCTTTGTAGCATTTTCAGGTGTCGATGACAGGATTCGACAGCTATTCGCCGTTTGGCAAAGATAAGAAAATTATCCTACAGATACAATATATGCAATTTAATTCATTGTAATAAACGACAAATATAGATGGACAAATTGTTGCATACATCTTTGTTCAGAGCCATCTTAAAATCATTGAATCGAAAAGTTGTTTCTGAAAAAAGGCTGCAAACTTACTTTTTGAAATTTGCCCGCCTCATTACAGCACTTTGCGATGACACAGATTGTCTGTCGGCATTACATACGTTAAATTATACGCAAATCCAGTTTCGATTTCTGCTTTCTCGAATTCATGAACCGTCCGTTTCGCTTCCGCCATATATACACCGGGTTGTCGACATGACTCTCGAATTTATCTGCTTGGAAAAAGAGTTGTTATATCATCGTATTGAACACCCGCGATCTTTCATATCTGAACCTGCATTTACTTCACCGCTCCATTGGTCCAAACACTATCCTGCGATCAGCGTTTCGGAAATCCTTTGCGGACTCGATCGGATGACTCCACCTCCTTTCGTGCTGGCAGATGGTTCGACAGCTCCATTCAATTTGGTTGTTCGGGTCTTCGAGAATACATTGCATGTTAAACTCGGCGATCCGACTGATGTCAAACGCCGTGTTCTGGAACGCAAGAAAGATCGCACAAAATTTACCGATGCACTGCTTTATTCCTTGAATAAGGAAGATGAATGATTTTTTTCGATTTTTTATATCCGGGCGGATATCCGGACATGTAATTGGGTATCCTGAAAATTCCTATTTTTGCAAAGCAAACCAACCAATTCTGTGTAAGTCGAATTATGGAAAACTTGGACAAAAGCCAATTTATCGTCCTGCTCGAAACATCTCTCAACCGACGATTACTGTCCCCTGAGCAGAAGACTCTCGACGCTGCCTATGAAGATTACATCGACCTGCTGCACGGTCTTACTGTTCAATCCTGTAAATCGTCCCTCGACCTGCTGCACGAACTTGCCCGCCTCCAATCCTGCCTGATGCGGTTGCAGGAGCGAATTGTCGAAAAGGAATCTCCGCAAGTGTTGTTGCTCAAATCGGCGCTTCTATTGACGAATTTCGAGATCCGTTTAGTCTTTACCCGGGTTCGTTATCCGTCCATCGCCGCCCCGGTGTCGGTCGAAGTCCCCAAGTCGCCGCTGTTCCTCTCCGAGCAATTCACACCTACGGATATCATGGAGCTTGCTACGGCCCTGCAACTCTCCGGAGCCATACGCCGCATCGACGGCACACGGATCGATCTGGCGACACTTGTCGATGTGCTTTCCGGAACTTTCAACGTCCGTATCAACAACCCGGAGCAGTGCCGCCATACGCTCATCAACCGAAAGTTGCGTCTGACGCATTTTCTCGACATCCTGCGCAACAATCTGATTGCCTACAGCCAGCGATAGGCAGTCTGTTTTTATTCAGCATCACGCTCCGGGGATTCATCTCTCGGAGCGTTCTTTATGCGGTGCGGACAGTGACGGACTGGAGCGGACATGGGTACCTGTTTTTCTGCCGGAGATGTATCTTCGGGACTTTTAATATTCTCTGCCATGCAACAGGAAGATGATTTGAAAGCCCTTGAAAATATCGTGCAGTTCGCCCGCGGGCTGGGCGTGTTTTTTTTGGTGCTGCACGTGTATTGGTATTGCTACGAATGGCTCTCGTCATGCGGCCTGACCTACGGTTATGCCGACCGTCTCCTGCTCGATATCCAGCGGACAACTCTTCTTTTCTCCTCTCCCGTCATTACGAAACTCTGCGCCTTTCTGTTCCTCGCGCTTGGCTGCTACGGCACGAAGAGCGTCCGCAACGGCAGGGGGGCGAGACGGGGGGATGGCGCGCCCCGTGGTGGAAAGCCGCCTGCCTCGGCTTCCCGCTGTTCTTTCTGAACGGCTTTCTGCTGTCGCTGCCCGCTGGGATCGGCTTCCAGGGCTGGAGCTACACGCTGACCCTTGGTGCGGGCTACCTCAGCCTGCTGGCCGCCGGCGTGTGGCTGCGGCGTCTTCTGAAACAGCCCCTTGCCGACGACCCGTTCAATGACCGCAATGAAAATTTCCTTCAGGAAGAACGTTATCTCAACAACGAATATTCAGTGAATCTTTCCACCCGTTACCGCTATAAAGGAGCATGGCGCGAGGGATGGATCAATGTCATCAACCCGTTCCGTGCGACGCTAATCCTCGGAACTCCCGGTTCGGGTAAGAGCTACGCGGTCTTAAATAACTATATCAAACAGCATATCGAGAAGGGATTCTCGATGCTCATCTATGATTATAAGTTCGACGATTTGACGCGCATCGCCTATAACCACTTGCTCCGGCATCTGGACAAATACACCGTCAAACCGAGATTCTGCATCATCAACTTCGACGATCCCCGCCGCTCGAACCGCTGCAATCCCATCGACGCCCGCTTCATGGACGATATCTCGGATGCCTACGAAAGCGCCTACGTCACGCTTTTGAACCTCAATAAGACGTGGGTGGACAAGCAGGGTGACTTCTTCACCGATTCGGCCGTCATTCTGCTGGCGGCGATCATCTGGTACCTGAAAATCTATGACAACGGACATTATTGTACCTTCCCGCACGCCATCGAGTTTCTGTGCCAACCTCTCGAAAAGATTTTCCCGATTCTTTCATCTTATCCCGAACTGGAAAACTACCTCTCACCCTTTATGGATGCGTGGAAAAGCAATGCGCAGGATCAGTTGCAGGGACAGGTGGCATCGGTGAAAATCCCGCTCTCGCGTATGATCTCTCCGCAGCTCTATTGGGTGCTTACGGGCAATGACTTTACACTCGACATCAATAACCCTGAGGAGCCGAAAATCCTCTGCATGGGCAACAACCCCGACCGGCAGAGCATCTACGGCGCGGCGCTGGGACTCTATAATTCGCGCCTTATCCGGCTTATCAATAAAAAGGGGAAATTGAAATCGTCGCTTATCATCGACGAACTACCGACGATTTATATCCGGGGGCTGGATAACCTCATAGCCACGGCCCGCTCGAACAAGGTCTCCGTCTGTCTGGGATTTCAGGACTTTTCGCAGTTGGAGCGCGACTACGGGGAGAAAGAGGCCAAGGTCATCACTAATACTGTGGGCAATATCTTCTCGGGACAGGTCGTGGGCGACACGGCCCGCACCTTGTCGGAGCGTTTCGGCAAGATCGTGCAACTGCGCGAGTCGCACTCGGTATCGAACGAGAACGTCACCACCTCGACCAATACGCAGTTGGAAACACTGATCCCTGCCTCGAAAATCTCCAACCTCACGCAGGGCATGTTCGTCGGCTCGGTCGCCGACAACTTCGACGAGCGTATCGAGCAGAAGATCTTCCATGCCGAGATCGTCATCGACAACGATAAGGTCAAGGCGGAAACAGCAGCCTATGTCCCCATTCCCGAAATATCCTCTTTTGTCGGTGAGGACGGCAAGGATCACATGGAGGAGATCGTCAAAGAGAATTATTACCGTGTCAAAGCCGACGTTGCGGAGCTTGTCCGCCGGGAGATCGCACGTATCGAAGCCGATCCGGATCTCGCGAAACTTTTACCCAAGAAAAAACCGTAATTTTTGCCTCGGTGCGGACTGGAGCGGACTGGAGCGGACATGGGCATCGTTTCGGAAAACATGCTTCTATATTCGCGGCATGAACCTTTTGTTTCACTTAAAACATTTTGTGTTATGCCCGAAGAAAATCAGAATCAAAAACCGATTCAGACCCCCGAACAGGCCGATCCGAAGTACAAGGAAACGCTCCTGCTCTACAACGAGCAGAACGGCGCCGTGGAGGCCGTCTCCGACCTCAAACAAAGCGGTAACCAATACAAGGTTACGACGACGCAACCGCTCACGGCCAACAAACCGGCGTTCTACGAACTTCGCAACAGCTCCGCAGTCGCGGCCTTCATCAAGGGCTTCATGTCGCAGGAGAACGCCAAGCCGTTTCATTTTCTGAAAGTCGCCGCCGACAAGGCCAGCGAAGTCACACAATCGCTGCTGCGCCTTGCCGACAATCCCAAAGACCCTGAGGGCCTCAAAGCCCTTTACGATCATCGCGTCACCTCGTACCAACTCGAAAAGGTCAAGTTCGACACTCCGGTTCTGAAGTTGCAGGAGCTGAAAGAGATGGGTATCATCGTTACTCCCAAAGAACTGGAGGCGATGAAGCACGGCCTTCCGACGACGGACCTGCATGACGTGACCCTCAAGATCGGCAATATTCCCGTCGCAGGTCAGTTCGCCCTGCATCCCTATAAGGACATGAACGGTGATGTGCAGGTCGGTCTGACGAGTGCCCTTCCGCGTCCGGAGTTCGAGCGCGAAGAGTACCGGATGATGTTCTCCACGAGTGAGAAGGAGCAGCTGTTGGCCGGAAAGACCCCCGACCGGCTGTACGAACTTCCCAATCCGCACACGGGAGAGAAGGAGTGGTGCTTCGCCACGCTGAATCCCGCGACGAACCGCCTTGTCACCATTCCGAAAAACGAAGTTCCCGATCTGCGTTATTTCAACGGCGTGCGTCTGGATGATACGCAGCAGAACGAACTGGCTCTGGGCGGCCGCGTCTTCGTCGAAGGCTGCTCCATGCGCGGCAGCGACATCACCTATTCAGGCAAAGTGGGCTTCGATGTCCTCTCGAACGAATACAAGATGACCGACTACCAGTTCAGCCGCCCCTATATCTCTCCGCAACTCGACAAACAGCTCGACGACCGTCAGCGCACGGCCCTGCTGAGCCCCGAAGGTCTGGATTGTTCGAAAGAGAAGGAACATCCCATTCTGGGCAAGAACGGCAAGGCGCTGAATTGTATCCTGCGTATCGACCCCCGCTCGAACGGCGTGGTCTACGATTTCTCGCAGCAGCGCCGTCAGGAGCAACAGGAAAAGCAGGAGCAGAAGGCCGAGAAAGCGCAGGAGCAGGCTCCGGATCAGGGTCAGGGCCGCGGTCGCAAACGCTAATCCGCTCCTGCGATGGAAACCCCCGATGAAAAATGGTTCCGGGAGCGCCTGCGGCATTTCCTCGAAATACGCCATCCTCCGCGTCAGTTCCACCATGTGATGATCGAACGGCGCAGCCGTCTGGCCTTCGAAAGCTACGCACAAAGCGTTGAACTGGGAGTGCCTGCCGCTTCGGCCGTCCGTGCCGCCGACAAAGTCCTGTTCCGGGGTCTGCTCTTTTCGAAATACGACACCGTCCACCTGATCCTCGCCACGGACTTCCCGATCATTCCGGAAAACCAACGACAGGAGATCGCCCTGCGACTGGTGCGTATCTGCGCTCCAATCTTTCGGGCCTACGATCTGAAAGACGACTTTTCGGAACGTCCGGAATTCCGGCAGCTCAAGGAAGAACTCCGCACTGGCATCCGCACATGGATCGACGAGAACGGCGTTCCCGGCTACCGCAGCCCGGCGCGCAAGGAAAAGCCGCCTGTCCCATACTCCGAACAACCCCGATATCCAAAACGCAACAAGCGTAAATAGTTCATTCACTTAATTTCTTATTACACGATGAAAAAGATTCTTTTTGCTGCGGCCGCCATAGCCGCCGCCCTGTTCGCCTCGTGCGACAAAACCGACGACACGCTCGACCCCGCGATGCCTGAAACATCCGACACTGCACGGATCGCCATCACGCTCACCGGAGCGGACGAGGCCGACACCCGCGCATTCTTCGACACTTCGGCCAAGGCCGAGGCGTGGGAATCCTCGCTCTCGTCGCTCTCGGTCTTCGCCTTCGACAATAGCGGAGCACTTATCATCCGCCGTGACTTCACTTCGTCGGAGCTCGCTTCCAAATCGGCGACCTTCGCGCTTCCCAAATCTGCGGCCGGCACCGAGTGCTCATTCTACGCCGTAGCGAACTACGACGCCTCGTCGGCCAAGACCCGCGCAGCCCTTACGGCCCTCGTGGAAAAGTCGGCTGCCGACCATAACGGCACCTTCGCCGAAGTGTCCTCCGCGGCCAAACGTTCGGGCGGCTTCGTGATGTCGGGCTCGACATCGAAAACCATCGGCGCCGTGAATTCCACGACGTCGGTAGGCATCACGCTCAAACGTACCGTAGCCAAAGTGGCCCTCCAGACGACCATAGACCCGTCGTTCGCCGACAAGTACGCCGGAGAGCTCACGATCAACTCCGTAAAACTCTCCAAGGCAGCCTCTCAGTCTTCGGTCGTAGCCGGCACGCCGACGCCCGGGGCCATGAGCTACACGCATACCCAAACCCTCGCCGCGGCATCGGGTAAATACAACGCCCTGTTTACTGCTTCGAGAACGGCTCTTTAACGGCAGGAAACCGTGTGCTGCTGGAAATCAACGCTACATACGATCTGGACGGCAACGGCTCGACCACGGACGACCGCTCGGAGGTGACCTACTCGGTGGAGCTGACGGGCAAGGCCGCGGGCGAGATCCTGCGCAACGGCTACTACCGTATCGCGGCCAATATCACAGGTCTCGTAGGTCAGGATTGCGCCGTGACGGTGACCGTCGCCGACTGGGAGACACCCGTCACGCAGTCCGTCGAACTGGGAGCATAGTCCGCATGTCGTACCGGGTTCCGTCCTGTGTTTCGGGCGGAGCCCTTTTTCTTTCAAAGCTATGAAAAGATTATTATATATCCTGTCGATAAGTCTTGCCGCGACCCTTATGGGCTGCATCGCCGAAGACAGGTCGGCATGCCCTCATCCCCGCGGCGTTTCGGTTCGGCTGACAGTATGGCCCGACCCGATGACGGCCGTAACCCGCACTACGGACGAAGAGGCGCTCCGCGACCTGAACCTCTATCTCTATGACGATGACGGCGAGATCGTCCTGCACCGCTACCAGAGCTCTTCGACGCTGCGCTTCACGTCCTTGCCCGGCAACTACCGGATGCGTATCGCCGCCAATATGGGCCGTGACCTTGGTGAGAATCCC